>WNGH01000008.1_pt1 | contig 195478 bp, 191 predicted proteins | sample 5400631 | NCBI WGS metagenome assembly WNGH01 (sample SAMN13153373, study PRJNA577476) | soil metagenome | isolation source: 115 cm soil or saprolite under Garry oak tree replicate 1 | place: USA:California | collected 2016-06-15
TCGTATGACCATGAATGGCCATACGTCAAGGTATCAGGGCCAATCCATGTATCTAGGCGTTTTGCGATTTAACGCCCGGAAACCCGCACCACTACGCGATGTCACCTCAAAATGTGCCTCGCAAGTGTCAAACTCGGGTCAGAGTCGGTGTTGCAATCTACTTCTTGGTCAAGAATACCCGTAAGAAAGGTTGCAATATTTACTACAACGCGATCCAAGACTACGTAAAAGCACAGGACAAGATCGATTACTTATCTGCAAATACTGTCGACAGTTTGGAGTTTTTCCACATTACCCCAGATAACAGCGGTAACTGGATCAATCAGGCCGACAACGATTTCGATAGTCTGTTGCCGCTGTGCTCTAAGGAGACCAAAGGAGCAACCACTCCAAACAAGGAAAAGGCGCTGTTCAAACTGTATTCGTTGGGTGTTTCGACCAACCGCGATGAGTGGGTCTATGGCGAAGATCGTGAGGCACTGGCGACAAAGATGCGCTTTTTCGTCGACCTCTATGAGCGGCAGAAGGCGGGCAAGGAACACGATACCGAGATTAAGTGGTCGCGCAACCTCAAGCGCCGATTCGAGCAGGACCGCCGCGAGGCGTATGTGGCAGAACGCATGCGGCCAGCCCTCTACCGGCCCTTCGTGCTCAGTTGGCTATACGATTCAGCCCTGTTTATCGACGAGGCGGGCTCCAAGGCTGAGATGTTCCCGCTTGGTCACGAGAACCTTGCGATCTACTTCAGCGACAAGGGCGTTCGCACCGATTACGTCACGCTGGCGACGGATTGTCCCGGCGACTTACACTTGGGCGCGAGCATCGACGCCTATCAAAGCGTGCCCCTCTACCGCTACGACGATTCCGGCAACCGCGTCGACAACATCACTGACTGGGGCGTCAAGCAGTTCGAGAAGCGCTACGGCAAGCGGGCGAAGATCACGCGGACGGACATCTTCCACTACGTCTATGCCGTGCTGCACGATCCGGCCTACCGCGAAAAATACGCGCTGAATCTCAAGCGCGAACTGCCGCGCATCCCGCTCTACGAGGACTTCGCGCGCTGGGCGGAGTGGGGCCGGCGGCTGATGGAACTGCACGTCGGTTTCGAGAGCATCGAACCCTATCCGCTGGAGCGGCGCGAGCGGCCGGACGTCGCCGAGCCGAAGGCGAAACTCAAGGCGGACAAGGAGGCCGGTTTGATTCTCGTCGACGAGGCCACCACGCTGGCCGGCATACCGACCGAGGCATGGAACTACCGCCTCGGCAACCGCTCGGCGCTGGAATGGGTGCTCGACCAGCATAAGGAAAGCAAGCCGCGCGATCCGACCATCCGCGAGAAGTTCAATACGTATCGCTTCGCCAATTACAAGGAAGGCGTCATCGAACTGCTGGCGCGGGTGTGCACCGTGAGCGTGGAGACGCAGAAGATCGTCGCGGCCATGCAAACCGCCCGCGACGGCTGAGGCGATTTTCAGTGCAGCGGGGCGGGCGCCGACGCTTCACCTTGGCGCGCCGGCAGCAGATTGACGAAACGTCCCTCGACCTCGGTGAACCACTGAAATGCCGGTTCGGCGAAGGTCCGCTTCTTTTTCGATACGCCCTTCGCCTTGATCGGCAACTGCGCGGCCCAAACGCCGTGGCGGGTTTCGAGCGCCATCGACACCACGTCGATGGCATAGGGGCTGGCGCCGATGGAGCCGTAGCGCTCCATGATTTCCTCGACCCGGTGCAGCTTGTCCTGGCGCAGCGACCATGCTTCCATCATGACGAAGACGAAATCGGCGTCCAATGCCTGCGCCGCCGCGCGGATGGCGGCGGCCGAGGCATTCTTTTCGGCCTCGCTGCCCGAGCGCAGCAGGACCGGCACGGCCTGTCCGTTGGCGAAATTGCCGACGAAGGCCACCGGCGCGAGCGTTTCGCCGGCTTCCAGAAAGCCGCGTGCCGTGGCGATCAGCGGGCGGATTATCGCCAGATAGGCGTCGGGCAGCGCGCTCACGACGCGCCCGTTTTTTTGCCCTGCATGGCGACGGCCAGCTCGTATTCGCGGTCGAGGCCGGTGCCGGTGTCGGCGCTCGCGTCGAAAAGACGAATGCCGGCATGCATCGTCGCCAGCAGTTGCAGGCCGGAGTAGTCGCCCGGCAGCGACTTCAGGGTGTAACGCTTTTCCGGATCGTTGATCTTCAGCCCCTGTCGGCCGAGCAGGGCGATTTCCATCACCGCCTTGCCGATCTCTTCGCGCGACATGGCGGCGAAGCGCTCCAGCGCGCCCTGCATGTAGAACACGGCATCCATGCGCGGCCGGCCGTCGGTGCGGGCATGCAGGGTTTCCAGCGCCTTGAGGCTCTTCGCCTGCGCCCCCGCTTCCTCGGCGCCGTCTCTCGCGCGGGCTTCCACAGCGGCGAGATTGCGCTGCGCCAGTGCGTTGCCGGGGTCGCGCCGCAGCGCCTCGCGCAGCGATGTCGCGGCTTCGTCGTCCCGGCCGAGACGGGCCAGTGCCACGCCCTGCCCGATCCAGGCATTGACGTAATCGGCATCAAGCGCTAGGCAGCGTTGCAGGGGCGCGAGCGAGTCCGCGATGCGCCCGAGTTCCGAGAGGCAGATGCCGTAGTTGTATTCGATGTCGGCGTCCGCCAGCATGCCGGACAGGGCTTGCAGCAGCGGCAGCGCGTCTTCCAGGAAGCCGGCCCGCAGCAGGCCAAGCACGTAGTCCTTCGGCTCGATGCCCTGCTCCGGCACGGCGACGCAGCGCACGAAATCGGCATCGACCGTCACCAGTGCGTTCCAGCCGCGGCGCGCGTAATCGAGGGCGAAATGGGTGATGACGGATTGCTCGAATTCCGGCGTGCCGCGCGGCGGCGCGCCGGGAATGGCAAGGTCGGCGAGCGGCGTCTGGAAGATTTCGGGTGCGCGCTGGGTCATCGGGAAGGCGTTTGCCGGCGGCACTGTGATGGCAATTGGCCGTGCGGAGTGTGACAAAGAGGCAAATCTTATCAAGCAAATCGCCAGCCGTGTTTTGCCAGTCAGGCAATTCGCCCCGAACATCCCTGCTCATGCACATCGGGCAAATCATTCGGGCGCTGCGGGAGGAGCGCGGGTGGTCGCAGGAAACTCTCGGCTTCGAGGCCGACATGGCGACAAGCCACGTTTCGCGGATCGAGCGCGGCCAGCGGCGCCTTCCGACTACCCGGCTGGAAAGGATCGCCACCGCGTTGGGTATGACCGCGGCCGACATCTATGCCCTTGCCGAGGGCAAGCCACCACCGTCCGCCACTCCGGGTGCGGGGGACGCCACGGTGGACTACACGGCGGAGGGGGTGCAACTGCGTCGCTGCTTCCGTGCGCTATCGCCGGAAAACAGGCGTATCGCGGTCGAATTGCTCAAGGCGCTGGAACGGGCGCAGGCGAAGCCGTAGCCTCCCCCTAATTGTCTCCGTTCGCTGCTGCTGCGCCGGGGAATAGGCTCGGGGATCGCTGTTATCATCCGCGTTCCGTCATGCCTATTGGCACCGTTTCGGCTAAAACCGCAATGACCAATATCTGGAACGAGTTACGCCCGAAACTCGAATTCTTCTCGCGCCCCTTCCCGCACGATGCGGTGGCTCTGGCCTGCCTGCATCGCGACGAGGTGGCGCCTCATCTGGTTGCCGCGCTGGAGGCCATCGCCGCCGACCCGACGCCGGCGCGCGACGGCGAGTACATGCTGCACATGTATGCCATACACATTCTGGCGAGCTGGCGCGACTACTTAGGATTTCCATCGTGCTGACCCATCCCCAATTCGATCCCGTCGCCGTCTCGCTCGGCCCGCTGGCGATCCGCTGGTACGGCCTGATGTACCTGCTCGCCTTTCTGCTCTTCATCGCCCTGGGCCGGGTGCGGGCGCGGCGCTGGCCCGAGGCGGGCTTCGACGCGCAGAGTCTCGACGACCTGCTCTTCTACGGCGTGCTCGGCGTCATCCTCGGCGGGCGCCTGGGCCAGGTGCTGTTCTACGAGCCCGAGTGGTACTTGTCGCACCCGCTGGAGATCGTCGCCGTGTGGAAGGGCGGCATGAGCTTCCACGGCGGCTTCCTCGGCGTGCTCGGCGCCGTCGCCCTCTACGCCGCCCGGACCGGGCGCAGATTCTGGCAGGTCACCGATTTCGTCGCCCCGCTGGTACCGGCCGGTCTGTTCGCCGGGCGCATCGGCAACTTCATCAACGGCGAACTGTGGGGGCGCGCCGCCGATCCCGGCCTGCCCTGGGCGATGGTCTTCCCGCGCGTCGACGCGCTGCCGCGCCATCCTTCCCAGCTCTACGAGGCCGGCCTCGAGGGCCTGGCCCTGTTCGCCCTGCTCTGGTGGTACGCCCGCCTCCCCAGGGCGCCGCGCCAGGTGTCGGCGATGTTCCTGATCGGCTACGGAGCATTCCGTTTTGCCGCCGAGTATTTCCGCGAACCGGACCCGGGCATATTCGGCTGGAGTTATTCCATCAGCATGGGGCAGTGGTTGTCCCTGCCGATGCTGGTGGTCGGCATTCTCCTCCTGGCCGGCAGCCGCCGCCGGGCGGGCGCCAAGGAGCCGGCCGGGCATTGACTAACGCACCAGCCGGTCTGCGGCGAGGTGCGCGCCGGCAGCGAAATACCGCTGCTTTCCGGAATAAAATCGAAACCCGGCTTGACGAGGATGCATGCAAGGGTGATTTCCATCGCTGCCGTGGCGCGCCGCGCCGGGCCACGGCGCCCGGTCCGGTCATGATGTCGGGTCTGGCGGAAGGCCTGGGCATGGCAGGGCAGATCCTGCTGGCGACGGCGGCCGTCGTGCTGGCCGTGTTGCTGGCGCGCAGCGTGCGGCGCCGGCGCGACCTGGCCGCGCAAGTCGGCGTCGCCGCGGAACGCCAGCGCACCCTGGAGCGGGAGCTGGCCCGGCGCCAGCGCGCCGAGCGCGAACTGGTCGGCGAAAACCGCGTTCTCGAACTGGTGGTGCGCGACGCGCCGCTGCCGGCGACGCTGGAAGCCGTGGCCCGCCTGGCCGGCGACCTGATGCCCGGGGGGGCGGCGGCGCTCGCGGCGTCGAAGAGTGCGATCCAGATCGGCGGGCGGTCGCTGCAACTGGCCGCCGCCGAGGCGATCCGCGTGCGCGGCGAGGCCATCGGCCGCATCGTCGTCCTGGCCTCGGACGGCGAAGCAACGCCGCCGACCCTGGCCGAGGAGCTTTATCACCTGGCGGCGCTGGCGGCGCTGGCCGTCGACAGCAAGAGCCTCGCGGCGCGGCTTTATCTCGCCGACAGCGTGTTCGACAACGCCATCGAGGGCCTCATCGTGACCGACGCCGGCAAGCGCATCGTCCGCTGCAACCGGGCCTTCGCGGCGATGAGCGGTTACGCCGTCGCGGAGCTGATCGGCCGCGATCCGGCGCTGCTGCGCTCCGGGCGCCACGACGAGTCGTTCTTCGCCGCCATGAACGCCGAGCTCGACAGCCGCGGCCAGTGGCAGGGCGAGGTTTGGAACCGCCGCAAGGGCGGCGAGGTGTTCGCCCAGATGGTGCACATTTCGGCGGTCCGCGACGCTGGGGGCGGGGTCACCCACTACGTCGGCTCCTACTTCGACATCACCGACCTCAAGAACACCCAGGCGCGGCTCGAAAAGATAGCCAACTACGATGCCCTGACCAGTCTGCCGAACCGGGCGCTGCTGACCGACCGCCTGCACATGGCCCTGTCGCAGGCCCGCCGCAACAAGCGCCTGCTCGCCGTCTGCTTCTTCGACCTCGACGGCTTCAAGCCGATCAACGACCAGCACGGCCACGCCGTCGGCGACCGTCTGCTGGCCAAGGTCGCCCAGCGTCTGCTGCTGGCCGTGCGCGAGAGCGATACGGTGGCGCGGTTCGGCGGCGACGAGTTCGTGCTGCTGCTGACCGATCTCAACCATTCCCTCGAAGTCGTCTCCAGCCTGTCGCGGATCACCGCCAGCCTGGCGTCGGCCTTCGCCATCGACGGCCTGTCGCTGAAAGTGACGGCCAGCATCGGCATCACCGTGTTCCCCCACGACGACGCCGATCCCGACACCCTGCTGCGCCACGCCGACCAGGCGATGTACGAAGCCAAGCGGCTCGGCCGCAACCGCTTCCACCTCTTCGATGCCATCGAGGATGTCGAGGCGCACAGCCTCGCCACGCAGCGACAGCGTATCGCCGAGGCCCTCGAACACGACGAGTTCCGCCTCTACTATCAGCCCAAGGTCAACATGCGGCACGGCACCGTGATCGGCCTCGAGGCGCTGATCCGCTGGCAGCATCCGGAGCGCGGGCTGCTCGCGCCGGCGGAATTCCTGCCGCTGGTCAATCAGCACGAGCTGATCTGCGACATCGGCGACTGGGTGCTGCGCGAGGCCCTGCGCCAGATGCAGGCCTGGCACCGAACCGGGCTGAGCTGGCCGATCAGCGTCAACATCTCGGCCCGCCACTTCCTCCGCCCGGGCTTCGTCGATCGCATTACCGATCTCTTGAAGGCCTATCCGGACATTCCGGCCGGCCATCTCGAACTGGAGATCGTCGAAAGTGCCGCGCTCGAGGACGTCGAGTCGATGCGGACCGTCATCGGCGCCTGCCACCAGCTCTGGATCGGCTTCGCCCTCGACGACTTCGGCACCGGCTATTCGACGCTGACCTATCTCAAGCAGCTCGCCGCCGACACGCTGAAGATCGACCAGAGCTTCGTCCGGGAAATGCTCAAGGACAAGCAGGGGCTGTCGATCGTCGATGGCATCATCAACCTCGCCGCCGCCTTCGAGGCCGAGGTGATCGCCGAGGGCGTCGAGACCGCCGAACAGGGTGCCATGCTGCTGCGCCTCGGTTGCGACCAGGCCCAGGGCCATGCCATCGCCGTGCCGATGCGGGCGGCCAGCGTGCCGGCCTGGGCGGCCGCCTACTGCCCCGATCCCGGCTGGCGGCAGTGGGCCCATAGCGACGCCCGCGGCCGCGATTTCGCGCTGCTCAGCGCCGAAGTCGAACATCGCCATTGGATCGACACCCTCGTCGCCGCCGCCGATGCCGGAACGGCCGCCGAGGGCGAGCGCTTCGCCGACCGCCGCCGTACCGGATTCGCCCTCTGGCATCGCGGCAATGCCCGCGACCGCTACGGGCATCTGGCCGAGTACGAGTCGCTCGACCGGCACCACCGGCAGATCCACGATGTCGGCCTGATCCTGCTTGAGCGCCTCGATGCCGGCAAGGTCGGCGAGGCGCGCGCCCTGCTGCCGCGGCTCGACGAGCTCAACCGGCTGATCCTCGACGAACTGGCCACGCTGCAGAAAAGTCCGGCCCCGTGAGGAGCCGCCATGCCACCTCAAGGAGTCCTCATGAATACCGTCATCGATCGTCCCTTCAGAATTCTCGGCATCCAGCAGATCGCCGTCGGCGGCCCGTCGAAGGAAAAGCTGCGCCGTCTCTGGCTCGACATGTTCGGCCTGGCGCTGACCGGCAGCTTCGTCAGCGAGCGGGAAAACGTCGATGAGGATATCGCCGTCCTCGGCGGCGGCCCTTTCCGCGTCGAGGTGGACCTGATGCAGCCCCTCGATATTTCGCGCAAGCCCGCCGTGCATGAGCCCCCCCTCAACCACGTCGGCCTGTGGGTGGACGACCTCCCGCGGGCCGTCGAGTGGCTGACGGCGCAAGGGGTTCGCTTCGCCCCCGGCGGCATCCGCCGCGGCGCGGCCGGCTACGACATATGCTTTTTGCATCCGCGGGCCAGCGACGAGTTTCCCATCTGCGGCGAGGGTGTGCTGATCGAACTGGTCCAGGCGCCGCCGCAAGTCGTCGCCGCGCTGGCCGCGGCAGGCTGAAACGCCGCCCGGCACAGGCTATATTGGCTAACGGAGGCCTGCACCCCGGCGGCGGGCCCGTGTCTGGAGGACAGCGATGAAATTCATCCTCAACGGCAAGCCGGTCGAACTCGACGTCGATCCGGACATGCCCCTGCTCTGGGCGATCCGCGACCACCTCGACCTGACCGGCACCAAGTACGGCTGCGGCCTGGGCCTGTGCGGCGCCTGCACGGTGCTGCTCGACGGCGCGGCGGCGCGCTCCTGCAGCACGCCGCTGTCGTCCGTGGCCGGCCGCCGCGTCACGACCATCGAAGGTCTCGAGGGCCGCGTCGCCGAGGCCGTCAAGGCCGCCTGGGAGCGCCTCGACGTCGCCCAGTGCGGCTACTGCCAGCCCGGCCCAGATCGTCGCCGCCACGGCGCTGCTGTCGCATAACCGCCGCCCCAGCGACGACGACATCGACGCGGCGATGGATGGCAACGTCTGCCGCTGCGGCACCTACGTGCGGATCCGCGCCGCCGTCCATTTGGCCGCGGAATCGCTGGGCTGAGGAGGACATCATGGACCGGATCCTCAACGAGAGCCGTCGCAGCTTCCTCAAGGCCGGCCTGGCCGCCGGCGCCGGCCTGACGCTCGGTCTCTACTTCGATTGGCCGGTGCCGCCGGCCGGGGCCGCGGCCGCCGCCTTCGAACCCAACGCCTTCGTCAGGATCGGCCGCGACGGGCGCGTCACCGTGATCGCCAAGCACCTCGAGATGGGCCAGGGCGCCTACACCGGCCTGGCCACGCTGCTGGCCGAGGAACTCGACGCCGACTGGGCGAGCCTCGAGATCGAGGCGGCACCGGCCGACGCGACGCGCTACAACAACACCTTCTGGGGACCGATGCAGGGCGTCGGCGGCAGCACCGGTCTGGCCAATTCCTGGCAGCAGATGCGGCGCGCCGGGGCCGCCGCGCGGGCCATGCTGGTCGCCGCCGCCAGCGCCGCCTGGGGCGTGCCGGCCGGCGAGATCCGCGTCGCCGGCGGCGTGATCAGCCACCCGGCCAGCGGCCGGCGCGCCTCCTTCGGCGAACTCGTCGAGCGCGCCGCGGCGCTGCCGGTGCCCGCCGAAGTCACGCTCAAGGATCCGCGCGATTACGTCCTCGTCGGCAAGGCCGCGCCGCGCAAGGATGCCCGCGCCAAGATTGCCGGCGCCGCCGTGTTCACCAGCGACGTCCGTTTGCCGGATATGCTTGTGGCATTAGTGGCGCATCCGCCGCGCTTCGGCGCCAAACTCGCCGGCGTCGATGCCGCCGCGGCCCTGGCGTTGCCCGGCGTCGTCGATGTGCTGCCGGCCGGCGGCGGCGTCGCCGTGTACGGCCGTGATTTCTGGGCCGCCAAGCGGGGCCGCGAGGCGCTCAAGCTGCAGTGGGACGAGAGCGCCGCCTTCCGCCTATCGTCGGCGGAGATCGTCGCCGATTACCGTAAGCAGGCCGGGCAGCCGGGACTCGTCGCCAGCCGAGCCGGCGACGTCGATGCCGCCCGGGCCGGGGCGGCGAAGCTGCTGCAGGCCGAGTTCAGCTTTCCCTTCCTCGCCCACGCGACGATGGAGCCGATGAACTGCGTGGTGCGCCTCGACGACAAGCGCTGCGAACTCTGGTACGGGGTGCAGATCCAGAGCGGCGACCAGGCCGCCGTGGCGCAACTCTTGGGCATGGCGCCGGCGCAGGTCGACATCCACATGCTCTATGCCGGCGGCAGCTTCGGCCGGCGCGCCAACCCGAACTCCGACTACGTGCTCGAAGCGGTTTCCGCCGCCCGGGCGCTGCGCGCCAAGCGTGGCGGCAGCGTCGCCGTGAAGCTGCTGTGGACCCGCGAGGATGACTTGCGCGCCGGCTATTTCCGGCCCCTCTACGTGCACCACTTGCAGGCCGGCCTCGATGCCGCCGGCATGCCGGTGCTATGGCGCCAGCGCATCGTCGGCCAGTCGATCGTCGCCGGCTCGCCCTTCGAGGCGATGATGGTCAAGGACGGCATCGACGCCACCTCGGTCGAAGGGGCCGCCAATCTGCCCTACGCCATCCCCAACCGCCTGGTCGAACTGCACACGACCCGCCTGCCGGTGCCGGTGCAGTGGTGGCGCTCGGTCGGCTCGACCCACACCGCCTTCTCGACCGAGACCTTCATCGACGAACTGGCCGCTGCCGCCGGCCGCGACCCGCTCGACTACCGGCGTGCCCTGCTCGCGGAACGGCCGCGCCACCGCGGTGTCCTCGATCTCGCGGCGGCCCGCGCCGGCTGGGGGCAGCCGCTGGCGCCGGGCAAGGCCGACGAGAAGCGCGGCCGGGGGCTCGCCGTGCACGAGTCCTTCCATTCCTACGTCGCCCAGGTGGCCGAGGTGACGGTGCGCAAGGACCGCAGCTTCCGCGTCGATCGGGTCGTCTGCGCCGTCGATTGCGGAATTGCCGTCAACCCCGACGTGGTCCGCGCCCAGATGGAGGGAGGCATCGCCTATGGCCTGACGGCTGCCCTGCACGGCGCCATCGACTTCGCCGACGGTGCCGTACTGCAGTCGAATTTCCACGACTACATGCCGCTGCGGATCAGCGAGATGCCGCGTGTCGAGGTGCACATCGTTCCCTCGGGCGAAGCGCCCAGCGGCGTCGGCGAGCCGGGCACCCCGGTCATCGCTCCGGCGCTGGCCAATGCCCTGTTCGCGGCGACGGGCCGGCGCCTGCGCGACCTGCCCTTGCGCCTCGCCTAGCGCGGCGGCGTCACCGCGCCGACCCCTACGGCCGGCCGGCAGTCAGTGCGGCCGACCGATGAAGGCGATTGGGAATACGGCCTCCGCGCCAGCGCCGCGACCGGCGGCACGCAGATAATCGGGCATCTGCGGCGCGGTTATGCCAGCAGCATCGACGAGGCGCTGGATCAGCACCTGCACCTGCTCGGTGAACCAGGCTTCCTCGCAGCGGGTCGGCAGGAAGCGCAGGCTACGTACGCCGTCGGGCGCCTCGGCGGCGGCGATCTCGTCGTTGACGGCGAAGGCGGCCGAGAAGAACGGTCCGGCGACGAAACGCAGCCTGACCTCGTCGGCAGCGCCGCGGAAGACGACGAACACGCGGGCTCCCTCGGCCGTCTCGTCATCGTCGCCGAACACCGGCGTCACCGCAAAGGCCGCGCCGCGACCGTCGCCGGCGCGGGCCACGGCGGCGGAAAAATCGAGACGCCCATCGTTGTCATCGTTATTGGTCACAGCCGGTCTCCTCGCGAATCGGCGGCAGGCCGCCCGACCCTGGCATGATAGCAACATCGCAGCGCGATCGCCCGGAGCCGGGCCGGCTCGCTTTGCGGCGACCGGCCGCAAGCCGCGCTCCGAGGAATCGGCCCTTGCCCGCCTATGGCGAAACGCATAGAGTGGCGATCTGGGCCTGAGAACCACAAATGCGTCAGGGAGGCACGCGGTGACGGTCATTCCGGCAGAGTTGATGGCCGAGCTCATCGACGAAGAGCATCGGCTGCTGCTGCACAAGCTCGCCGACGTCGAGGCGGTTTGCCCCGAACTCGACGTCCAAGGCGATTGCACGGCCTGCACCGTGGGCGAGCCGGAAGCCTGCATCGACCGCGTCACCGATGTCCTGCTCGATCTGCTGGCTTATTTCGTCGAGCATTTCCGCTACGAGGAATCGCTGATGAAGCAGTTCGGCCTCGATGCCGTGGCCAAGGAAAGCTGCGATCGGCACCGCGAAGACCATGGCCAGATCGCCGAGGGCTTCGCCCGCATCATCGCCGACCTGAACCCGACGACGGTCCGCCCGCAGATTAGCAACCTGATCGCCCTGCTGCGGCGCTGGCTCGACAACCACATCAGCTCCCACGACCTCAGGCTGAAGGAATTGCTGGCCGGCGGCTGAGTCCGCCGCGGCAGCCTCGTCGTTCAGGGAGCGGGCGGGCCGGTGGGCCGCTCCTGCCGCGTCAGCCAGAGCCGTTCCAGCTCCGCCGGCGGCAGCGGGTGGCTCCACAGGTAGCCCTGGCCCTCGTGGCAGCCCTCCTCGCGCAGGAAAGCCCACTGCGCCTCCGTTTCCACCCCTTCGGCGACCAGCCGCAGACCGAGGCTCCGCGACATGGCGATGATGGCGCGAACGATCGCCGCGTCGTTGGCGTCGGTCAGGATGTCGCGGACGAAGGAGCGGTCGATCTTGACCTGGTCGAAGGGCAGCCGCTTGAGGTAGGCCAGCGACGAATAGCCGGTGCCGAAATCGTCGAGGGAGAAGGTCACGCCGAGTTCCTTGAGCGCCCGCATCTTGGCCTTGATGTCCTCGATGTCCTGGACGAACAGGCTCTCGGTGATCTCGAGCACCAGCCGGCGCGGATCGGCGCCGGTCGTGCCGATCAGTCCGCGCACCTCGTCCACGAAGACCGGATTGCGGAACTGTCGCGCACTGACGTTGACGGCGACCGTCAGGCCGGCCGCTGCGGGCAGTTGCTGCCAAGTCGCCAGCCGGGTGCAGGCGTCCTGGAGGATACGGTAGCCGATGATGAGGATCAGGCCCGTTTCCTCGGCGATCGGGATGAACTCGGCCGGGGAGACCAGGCCGCGCTGCGGGTGCCGCCAGCGGACCAGCGCCTCGACCCCGGTGACGCGGCCGCGGTGGTCGAACTTAGGCTGGTAATGGAGCACGAACTCGTCGTCGCGAATACCGCGGTGCAGGTCGGATTCGATGGCGGCGTGGGCTTCGACCGAGGCCTGCATGGCCGGATCGAAAAAGCGGATCGTGTTGCGTCCCGCGGCCTTGGCCTGGTACATGGCCAGGTCCGCCCATTTCAGGACCTCGTCGGTCGAGGCGCCGTGGTCGCGGAACAGGGTGATGCCGATGCTCGGCGTGATCCGGTATTCGCGGCCGGCCAGATCGTAGGGCAGCGCTACGCTGGAGAGCAGCTTGTGGCCGATCGCCTCGGCGGCCGTGGCGGCCTCGCCGGTCGTCGTGCCGAGTTCCTCGAGCATGACGATGAATTCGTCGCCGCCGAGCCGGGCCACGGTGTCGATCGAGCGAACGCAGGACTGCAGGCGCACCGCGACCTCGGTCAGGAGCACGTCGCCGCTGTCGTGGCCGAGGGTGTCGTTGAGGATCTTGAAGTTGTCGAGATCGATGAACAGCACCGCGCCGCAGCTGCGGCTGCGCGCGCTGGCGGTAAGGGCGCCGCGGAGCCGGTCGATCAGCAGGCGGCGGTTGGGCAGGCGGGTCAGCGGATCGTAGAAGGCCAGGTGCCTGATTTCCTCCTCGGCCTGCTTCTGCATCGAGATGTCCTGGAAGGCCCCGACGTAATGGGTCGCCCGACCGCCGGCATCGCGGACCACCGAGATCGACAGCCATTCCGGATAAAGCTCGCCGTTCTTGCGGCGGTTCCAGATTTCGCCCTGCCAGTGGCCGTGCTGGCCGATGGCGCTCCACATGGCGTCGTAGAAGAGCTGGTCCTGGAGGCCGGACTGGACGATCGCTGGCGTCCGGCCGATCGCCTCTTCGGCCGAGAAACCGGTGATCTCGGTAAAGGCGCGATTGACCTTGCGAATCACCATGGCCCCGTCGGTGATGACAATGCCATCGCGCGACTCGAGGGCCACCGCCGAAACCCGCAGCTCGTCGTCGGCGCGCTTGCGCTCGCTGATGTCGGCGACGCTGACGATGAGGTGCGGCCGGCCGGCGATGCTCACCGGCCCGAGCTTGATTTCGACGGGAAACTCGGTGCCGTCGTGACGCCGGGCGACGAGTTCGCGCGGCGCCGGTCGCGCTGCGGCATGCGGCGCCGCCCCCGGTCCGGGCAGGCAGTAGGGCAGGAACAGCTCGACCGGCTGGCCGAGCAGCTCCGCCGCCTCGACGCCGAACAGCACGCCGGCATGGGTGTTGGCCCGGACGATGTCGCCGCCGCCGTCCGCCACCAGCATGCCTTCGGGCGCGGTGTCGAGGATCAGGTTGGCGCGGGTCTCGCTTTCGGCCAGGGCGCGCTTGTCGCGGTAGGCGACGACGATCTCGGCGCAGCTTTCGGCCACCGGCGCCAGGTAGTCGGCCAGCGCCGCGTCGTAGCCGCCGGGCCGGTTGGCGAGGCTGACGCTGCCGACGATGTCGCCGCCGTGGCGCAGCGGCAGGCCGAGAAACGAAACGATCGGCGGGTGGCCCGGTGGCAGGAAGCCATTGACATCGGCATGGCCGCCAGGCTCGTTGGCGATCACCGGCGCGGCGCTGGCGACGCAGGCCGAAAACAGCGCCTCTTCGGACTCGACGCGCAGTCCGGCGGGAGCGCCGCGCTCGGCATAGAAACGGGTCGTCGCCTCGCTCCAGTCGAGGCCGGAGATGGCCAGGCACTGCTGATAAGGCCGCCCCTCGCCATCGTGTCGCGCTTCCATGATGACGCCATAGCGGCTGGCGGTCAGGGCGAGGATTTCGTGCAGCGCGCCGGCGAACACTTCGTCGGCGGAGCGGTTGCCGATGTAGGCCGAGCGCAGCCGGCCGATCGCCGACAGGAGGTCGCGTTCGCGGCGCAGGCCGTCCTGGCTGGCGTCGGTCTGGCGCCGCGCCCGGTGCAGGGCCTCGCTCATGACGCTGACGAGGGTGCCGTTGGCGATCAGCATCAGCCACTGGGCGAAATCGCCGGGCAGGGTGATGTGCGGCGTGGCCAAGGGCAGCACCACCATCCAGCCGACGCCGACGGCGGCGATCAGCGTCGATACCAGGCCGGGGCCGCCGCCGCCGAGCAGGGCGCTGAGAATGATCGGCACCAGGAACAGGATCAGCAGCGGGTGTCCGCCCAGAACGCCGCCGAAGAGCATCCGCAGCGCCAGCACGGCCAGCGTGACCGCGATGGCAATGGCATAGACCAGCCAGCGCGGCCAGCGGTCGGCGATGGAAATCGGTGCCGGCGCGGCCGCCACGACCGGCCGGGCCAGGCCTTCGCGGCCGGGCACGGTATCGAGGGCCAGATAGAGCAGCAGCGAGGTGACGGCGACGAAGGCGAAGCCCTTCAGCGTCGACATCCAGGCGATGGCATGGAGGTCGGTCAATGCCAAAAGCATCTGGTCGGAGAACAATATCCAGACTGCCGCGAGCGCGGCATAACCCGCCGTGGCGCGGACGATGAAGCGCTTGCGGGCCGGGTCTCCCATAGGCCGATTCGCGTTGGAGCGGAAGCTCATTTTATTCCCGATCCAGGCGCTCGATGCGCCCGTCGATCACCGGACCGATCGGCGATGCGGCGGCGAGGGCGTCGATCACCGCGGCCGTTTCCGAAGGGGCGCTCTCGGCCGCAATCAGGCTGGGCAGGCCGCGCAGCATGGTGTAGCCGTCGCCGCCGCCGGCGAGATAGCCATTGACGGCCAGCGCGTAATGGCGCGCATCGTCGAGGGGCCGGCCGCCGACGCTGATCGCGGTGAGGCGCGCGCCGGGCGGGCGGCGCGCGTCGTAGCTGAAGCGCATCCCCGAGACCTGCGGAAAGCGCCCGCTCTCGGTGGCCGCACCGAGCTCCGCCAGGCCGTGTTCGATCGCCTGGCGGAGCACCCGCCCCGGCACGTCGAGCTTGACAATCGGGTTCTCGAAGGGCAGCACGGCGAGGATGTCGCGCCGCGTCAGCGGCCCGGGTCCGAGGGTTCGGTTGGAGCGGATCGAGCCGCCGTTGATTAGCGCAACCTCGGCGCCGCTGGCGGCGCGATAGACGTCGGCGAGCCAGTCGCCGAGATTCGTTTCGCGGCAGCGGTTGCTCGCCTGCAGCGCGTCGAGGACCTCCCGCGTCTCGCCGGCCGGCTGGTCGACGAGCGCCGCCAGGCGTGTTTCGTAAGCGGCGACGAGGCGCGCCACGGCCGGGTCTTCGGCAAGCTCGGCGTCGACCGCCAGGATCTGCCAGTCGATGTGGGCGAGGCGTTTCTTTTCCCGGTCGAAGACGAGATCGACGCGTATGGCCTGGCGCGCGTCGGACCCGGCCTTGAAGATCGGGGCCCGGCCGGCCAGGGATTGCAGCAGGGTGTGCTCGTGGCCGCCGAGAATGAGGTCGATGTCCCCGCCCCTGGCCAAGCGCCGGTCGTCGGCCATCGCCAGGTGGGTCAGGGCGACGACCGCCACGGCGCCGCCCCGGCGCAGTCGCGCCGCCTCGCGCCGCGCCGCGGCGAGCGGCTCGGCGAAGTGTATGGCGGCGCCCGACTTCGAGGTACGGGCGGTGTCGGTGGTGACGACGCCGAGAAAGCCGACGCGGATGCCGTCGAAGTCGCGGAGTACGCCGGCGTGGAGGCCAGCGAAGCGAGCACCGCGGCGCCGCTCGACATTGGCGCCGAGCCAGGGGAAGGCCGACTCGGCGATGCGCTGCCGCAGGACTTCGGGTCCGAAATCGAATTCGTGGTTGCCGAGGACGGCGAGATCGAGGCCGACGGCGTTCCAGCCGGCGATCATCTGGGCCCCGCCGAAAGTGCTGGAGGCGACCGAAGGCGACAGCGTGTCGCCGCCCAGCGTCAGCAGCACGTGGGGAGAGGCGGCGCGCAGCCGCGCCTTCAAGGTCGCCAGGCGCGCCAGGCCGCCGCCGCTGCGGCCGTTGTCGAGCGGGGCCAGCTGATAGACGTCGTTGACGTGCAGCAGCGTCACGCGCAGCTCGGACGCCGCCGCGCCACCGGCTACGCAGGCCAGCACGATCGCCAGCAGGCGCGCCGCCAGGGTCAATCCGCTTGTCATTGTTTTCTCGCTTGATCGGGCCCGCGCCCATTGTAGCGCCGGGCGGCGCCGATGACTCATCCGGAATAAACTGGCAGGGCGCGAAATTCCGGCCGTTTTCCCGGCCGCCGCGCCGTGGCACACTGGACGCCGCACCATCCGCCGAGCCCCTCGCCGATCATGCACAGCCACGACATCAGTCCCTGGATACATCACCACGTATTCGACGAGGGCAATCTCGCCGCGGAACGCGGCACCAAGGTGGTGATGGCGCTGACGGCGGCGATGATGGTGGTCGAGATCGCCGCCGGCTGGTGGTTCAACTCCATGGCCCTGCTCGCCGATGGCTGGCACATGAGTTCGCACGCCGTGGCCATCGGCCTGTCGGCGCTGGCCTACGCCGCCGCGCGCCGCTACGCCGGCGACGGGCGCTTCGCCTTTGGCACCTGGAAGATAGAAATTCTCGCCGGCTTCGCCAGCGCCATGTTCCTGCTCGGCGTGGTCGTGCTGATGATCGCCGGCTCGGTCGAGCGCCTGTTGTCGCCGCAGCCCATACGCTTCGACGAGGCGATCGCCGTGGCCGCGGTCGGTCTGCTGGTCAACATCGCCAGCGCCTGGATACTGGCCCGGGCCCACGACGGCCACGGCCACGACCACGGCCACGACGATCACGGGCCTCACGACCATGCCGATCACCATCACGACCTCAACCTCAAGTCCGCCTACGTGCACGTCCTCGCCGACGCGGCGACCTCGGTGCTGGCGCTGGTGGCGCTGAGCGGCGGCAAGTATTACGGCTGGAACTGGCTCGATCCGGCGATGGGCTTGTTCGGCGCCGCCCTGGTGGGGCTGTGGGCCTGGAGCCTGATGCGCGACACCGGCCGGGTCCTGCTCGACTGCGAGATGGACCGGCCGATCGCCCGGGCCATCGTCGCCTGCCTCGAAAACCACCCGGACTGGCCCGGCACCAGCGTCGCCGACGTGCACGTCTGGCGGGTCGGCCGCGCCAAGTACGCCTGCATCCTAAGCCTGGTCACCGATGCCCATGGCCTGCAGCCGCACGAGGTGCGGCTGGCGCTCGGCCGCTTCGAGGAACTCGCCCACGTCACCGTCGAGGTGAATCGCTGCCCGCAATCCGTTAAATGACAGGGGCATCGCTGCGGCGGCGCCTGTGCGGCGACCGCTTCTTCATCTACCTGGCCGCCTTCCTGCGGGCCGTGGCCACCGGCATGGTCGGCATCGTGCTCGGCCTGTATTTCGCCCACCTGGCCTATACGCCCGAGGCGATGGGCGCCATCGTCAGCGCCGGCCTGTGGGGCGGCGCCCTCGGCGCGCTGCTCGTCACGCTGCGCGGCGATGCCTGGGGACGCCGGGCCAGCCTCATCGCGCTGGGCCTGCTCAGCGCCGGCGGCGCCGCCTATGCGGTGTTCGTCGCCGACGGGGCGGCGGCGGTCGGCGCGGCGGCCTTCGTCGGCATGCTCAACGGCCAGGGCCGCGACCGCGGCGCGCTGCTGGTGCTCGAGCAGTCGATGCTGCCGGCGACCACCGACGACGCCGGGCGCACCCGTGTCTTCGCCTGGTACAACGTGCTGCTCGATGCCGGCCACGGCATCGGCGCGCTGCTCGCCGGCCTGCCGGCTCTGCTGCATGAGCAGGCGGCGGTCGCCGAGGGGACGGCGCTGCGCGGCATGCTGGGCATTTATGTCGTTCTCATAATTGCCGGGGTGCTCGCCTATACGCGGCTGACGCCGGCCACCGAGACGGCGGCGCCGGCGGCGCGGCTGACGGCGGCCAGCCGCACGGTGCTCGGCCGCATCTCGCTGCTGTTCGCCATCGACAGCGTCGCCGGCGGCTTCCTCGGCGCGGCGCTGCTGACCTATTTCTTCCGCCTGCATTTCGCCGCCAGCGATGGCGCCATCGCCCTGTTGTTCTTCGCCGCGCGGATCATGAACGCCCTGTCCCATCTGGGCGCGGCCTGGCTGGCGCGGCGCATCGGCCTGGTGCGGACGATGGTGTTTACGCATGTGCCGTCCAGCCTGCTGCTGCTGACCGTGCCGATAGCGCCGAGCTTCGCCGTGGCGGCGCTGCTGTTCCTGCTGCGCGAGGGCCTGGTGGAGATGGACGTGCCGACCCGTCAGTCGTATGTCATGGCCGTGGTGCGCCCCGAGGAGCGCACCGTGGCCTCCGGAGTCACCCATCTGGTGCGGCTTGCCGGCTGGGCGGCGGGGCCGGTCCTGGCCGGCTGGATGATGCAGGCGGTCGCGCTCGGCGCGCCGCTGATCGTCGGGGCGGCGATGAAGATCGCCTACGACCTGCTGCTCTACCTGTCCTTCCGCAAGCTCAAACCGCCCGAGGAAGCGAGCGGGAGTCCCCGCGCCTGAGCGCCGTGTCGGGCGCGCGGGGCTTCGCCTTCGATGACAAACGGGTCGTGCAGCTCGAGGTGGCGGCGGGACAATTCGAGAAACAGCGCGATTGCCGGGGCCCCATGGTCCTGCCTGCCGGCGCGCTGGCCGGCGATGTCTTGAACGTTCATCGTTCGTCTCTCCCACGTCGTGAATCAGCCCGATTCGATGCGGCGTGAGCCGCGCGGGTTCCGGGCGAATTTGCAAACGAATGTAAGCGCGCCTTCAGATGTCCTTCTTGATGCAGCCGGCCGAGCGGGCATCGCTGTATATGCGGTCGATGGCGGCGAGTTCCAATGCCGCTGCGCCAAGCCTTTGCCTGAAAGCATCGCAGGCCGGCAGGGTCACGATCAGTTCGGTCACGAAGCGCGCCTTGTCGGCAGCGACGAGGGGCGGCACGGGCTCGCCGCAGCCGGCGGCGGCGGCGGCGAGGGCGAGGGCGGAGACGATCACGGAGAGGGGCGGGCGCATGACGGAGGGCGATACGGCCTAAGGGTTAATAACCGGCATGATCGGCAACGATGCTTGCACCACGCTTTCGCCGTCCGCCGTCGTCGCCGGCCTGTGTCGCGGCCTGCTGCGCGCCGCTCCGCTCGGCGGCGGACCACCATGGCCCGCTCTTCGCCGCGGCGGAAATCGCCGTGAGCCGCTTGGAGCACCGCCCGCCGTCCTTCGTTACCGAGGGCGGGATGTTCGGTTATCTGCTCGGCCCGGGGACTTAGTGCGTCGTCGCCGTCTATCGTCCGGCCGGTGGCGCCGGCGAAGGGATCGTCGCCCCGGAAAGCCTGGTCACCGTTCCTCGCCGAACCCCGCGGCCTTGTTCCCTTGCAATGCACCCGTCATGACGCGGGCGATTGTTCAGAAGCAGGTGGTGTAGGTGTCGGCCCCGATGGAAGCCGTCAGGCAGCGGGCGATGCCCGCCGCCGGCGGCCGCCGGCCGGTCTGGGGCAGGGCGAGGAGGGTGGCGACCGCCTGGCGCCGCCGTTCCTCGACCGCGGCGGCGGTCGCCGCTTCGTCGCGGTTGATGTCCGCGGCGATCGACTGCCAGGCGGCATCGACTTCGGCAGAGGCGGCGATGCGCGCCCTGGCATAGTCGCCGTAGCCGATCCGCCCGGCGTGGAGATCGGCGCAGAGCGCCAGGAACACCGCTTCAAAGACCGACAGCAGCGAGACGAGCGGCGCCGGCAGGTGGTCGCTGCGCCAGGGCGCGCCGTCGCGCCAGCAGCCGTCGCGGGCCCGGACCCAGGCGGCGATCAGGGCCTTCTCCGCGGCCGTCGGCCGCTGCTCGTCGGCCGGTAGGCGGGCGCAGCCGTGGTGGCGCCGCCCAGGGCGATCTTTGCCGCCAGCGGCTGGTACTCGGTCGCCTGAGCCAGCGTCGCCACGCAGGCCGATGAAGGATCCTGGGCCCGGGCGCCCGGCCACGGCGCGGCCATGGTGGCAAGGCAGACCGCGATCAGCGCAAGTTTCGCCGGCTGGCACGGCATGGTGTTGCGAGCAGACTGCGGAGCGATGGTTTTTTGCCGCAACATCGCGGTTTGACGAGGGCTGTTGACAAGCCGAAACGGACCGCTAAGATACGCCGACTTTCCGCCGAGTTAACGTGACAACTTGCGGGGCGGAGAAAGTGCGAGGTGGTCTGCCCGCCCTGCGCCGGAAAACAAATACTGCTAAAGCGTCGCCTGCTCCCGAGTCCCCCCGAGCCGGTAACGCCGGTGCAACGCGGGGGCATCCTATCGAAGGAGCAGTTCCGTGGCAAACGATTACCTCTTCACTTCCGAATCCGTTTCCGAAGGCCACCCCGACAAGGTCTCGGACCAGATCTCCGACGCCATCCTCGACGCCATCCTGGCCCAGGACACGCATGCCCGCGTCGCCGCCGAGACCCTCTGCAACACCGGCCTCGTCGTCCTGGCCGGGGAAATCACCACCAGCGCCAACGTCGATTACATCAGCGTCGCCCGCCAGACCGTCAAGCGCATCGGCTACGACAACACCGAGTACGGCATCGACTACAAGGGCTGCGCGGTGCTGGTGGCCTACGACAAACAGTCGCCGGATATCGCCCAGGGCGTTAACAAGGCTTATGACGACAACCTCGACCAGGGCGCCGGCGACCAGGGCCTGATGTTCGGCTACGCCTGCGACGAGACCGAGCAATTGATGCCGCTGCCGATCCATCTGGCGCATCGCCTCGTCGAGCGCCAGTCGATGCTGCGCCGCGACGGGCGCCTGCCCTGGCTGCGCCCCGACGCCAAATCGCAGGTGACGGTGCGCTACGCGGACGGCCGCCCCGATGCCATCGATACCGTCGTGCTGTCGACCCAGCACGCGCCGGACATCGAGCTGCCGCAGATCCGCGAGGCGGTCATCGAAGAAATCGTCAAGCCGGTGCTGCCTAAGGAACTGATCAAGGGCGAGATCAAGTTCCTCGTCAATCCGACCGGCCGCTTCGTCGTCGGCGGTCCCCAGGGCGACTGCGGCCTGACCGGGCGCAAGATCATCGTCGACACCTATGGCGGCGCGGCGCCGCACGGCGGCGGCGCCTTTTCCGGCAAGGATCCCTCCAAGGTCGACCGCTCCGCCGCCTACGCCGGCCGCTACGTGGCCAAGAACATCGTCGCCGCGGGCCTAGCCAGCCGCTGCCTGATCCAGATCTCCTATGCCATCGGCGTAGCCGAGCCGACCAGCGTGTGGGTCACCAGCTACGGCACCGGCAAGGTCTCGGACGAGAGGATCGCCGCGCTGGTGCGCCGCCATTTCGATCTGCGTCCCAAGGGCATCGTCAACATGCTCGACCTGCTGCGCCCGATCTACGAGCGGACCGCCGCCTACGGCCACTTCGGCCGCGACGACCCCGACTTCACCTGGGAGGCGACGGACAAGGCGGCGGCGCTGCGCGCCGACGCCGGCCTCTAAGCGCAGCGAAGCGGAGCGGCACGCGGGAGCTTAGGCGCGCCGCCTAAGCTCCCGCCGCGGAGCCTGGTCTAACGCCGCTTCGCGGCGCCGGGCGGAGACAGCGCGGCGCGTCCGCGGCGCCGCCCGCCGGCGTCCGCCTTCGCCTCCGCCGGCGCGAGCCGCTTGGCGAGTATCGGCTTGATGTTGTTGGCGGTGCGTTCGATATGCTGCTGCAGCAGTGCGCAGGCCTTCCTGCCGTTGCGCTTCAGCGTCGCCTCCATGATCGCCCGGTGCTCGCCGGCCACATCGCGGTCGAAGGGGCGCTCGCCGAGGAAGATGCGCCGGTAGCGGTCGGAAAGATCGTGGAGGCGGCCGCACATCTCGACCAGCAGCGGCATGCGCGAGGCACCGATGAGGGCGTTGTGGAATTCGCGGTGGGCCAGTTCCCAGTTCTCGATCGGCTCGCCCTTGCCGTGCGGGCCCTCCAGCCGGCCGAGACGGTGGGAGGCGCTGAGCAGCGCAACTTCCCAGGACATGTCGCCTTGGCCGATCGCCTTCGTCAGGGCCAGGGTTTCCAGCATGACCCGCAGCTGCGTGACCTCGTCGAAGTTGCCCAGCGACACCGGCGCGACGCGATAACCCTTCTGGTCTTCGGACACCACCAGCCCCTCGATGCTGAGGCGCGACAGCGCCTCGCGCAGGGGGCTAAGGCTGACGCCGAAGGCGGCGCGCAGTTCCTCGAGATGCAGCTTGGCGCCCGGCGGCAAGCGGCCGTCCATGATGGCCTCGCGCAAGTGCGCCGTCAGCGCCGTCGCCAGCGTCGCGCCGCCGAACTGGGGTCTCAGTTGATCCGCGGTCGATTCGTCCATGGCTCGCTCGCTTTTCCGTTTTCGTTCACCAGCCGCATTGTGAAATAAAACGATAATCGATGTTGACAACTATAATCGATTGTTCGTAGATTATCGATACCCCGTCGCGAACAGTGTCCGTTATCAGGAGGAACGTCCGTGTCCGCAGGCCTGATCGCCGTCTGTGTCGCCCCGCATGCTCCGCGCATGGCTGTCGAGGAGCGGGCGCCGGCCTTCCAGAAGGGACTGCTCGACGGCCTCAAGGAGATGGGCCGGGAGCTGCGCGCCATGGAGCCGGATCTGTTCGTGGTCAACTCCGCGCACTGGGTGTCGACCTTCAACTGGTACGCGACACTGCAGGATCCGCACCGCGGCGTCTGCGTCGCCGCCGAGGCGCCCGACCTGATCCCGGGCCTGCCCTACCAGCGCAAGGGCGATCCGGCCTTCGGCCGCGCCTTCCTCGCCGCCCTCACGGCCGCCGACATTCCCGCCTTGGCCAACGACAGCCCCCACTACGCCTGGGACTACGCCGGCCTGGTGCCGCTGCTCCACATGGATCCGGACGGCGCGATTCCCGTCGTGCAGATTCCCAACGTCATATGTGCCGACCTCGACGAATCGCTGCGCGTCGGCCGCCTGGTCGACCAAGCCGCCACGGCGGCCGGCCGGCGCGCCGTCTTCGTCGCCTCGAACGCCCTGTCGCACGATGTGGTCCGTGGCCCGGAAATATGGCCGACGGCAGAGCGCATGGAACTCGACCGGCAACTGATCGGCCATCTCGAGCGCGGCGCGGTCGATATGCTGATCGACTGGCTGCCGGCGTACAGCCGCGACGCCCGCGCCGAGATGGGCGGCAAGATTCTCGCCACGATGTGCGGCGCCCTGGCCGCCCTGCAGGAACGCGCCGGGCCGCTGGCCGGCCGGCTGTACGGCAGCTACGCCCAATCCTCGGGTTCCGGCAACGCCAGCATCGCCGTCCGGCCCTGCTAAGCTCGAATCATACTTAGGAGACTCCCGTCATGCTGCCACCCCGTGTCGACACCGAAATCGTCAAGAACAGGATTGGTGCCTACGCCGACGAGAAGGCCACGCTCGCCGAACGCAATGCGATCTACCAGGATCTGCTCGGCTTCGTGCCGCCGCGCATCGAGGCGCGTATGGCCGTCACCGGCGCCCTCGACCCGAAGCTGCTCGACCTGCAGGAGCAGCTGCGCGCCCACGCCATGTATCCGAAGTGCTTCGACGTCAAGACGGCGCAGCTGATGCTGTTCGGCATGCTCCTCATGGATCTCAACGACGCCGCGCCGCTGCACGCCATCGCCGCCCGCCGCGCCGGCGCCAGCTGGGAGGAACTGCAGGCGACGATCAGCCTGTGCTTCCTGTTCCGCGGCCTGTCCGCGGCCAACCGCGGCGCCGAAATCCTGGCCAACCTCGCCAAGCGCGAGGCCGACGCGGAGGCGGGCCAATGAAGCAGGTCCGCAATTTCATCAATGGCGAATTCATTGCCACGGCGAAGACCTTCGCCAAGCGCTCGCCATTGAACAACGCGGTGATCGCTCGTGTGAGCGAGGCCGGCCGCAATGAGGTCGATGCAGCGGTCAAGGCCGCCCGGGCGGCGCTGGCCGGCCCCTGGGGCAGGCTCACGGTGGCTGACCGGGGGGAGATGCTCTACGCCGTGGCCGACGAGATCGGGCGCCGCTTCGACGAGTTTCTCGAGGCCGAATGCGCCGACACCGGCAAGCCGATGAGCCTGGCCCGGCACATCGACATCCCGCGCGGCGCCGCCAACTTCAAGGTCTTCGCCGACACCGTCAAGAACGTCTCCGGCGAATTCTTCGAGATGGCCACCCCCGACGGCCGCGGCGCCCTGAACTACAGTGTGCGCCGCCCGGTTGGCGTGGTCGGCGTCATCTGCCCGTGGAACCTGCCGCTGCTGCTGATGACCTGGAAGGTCGGTCCGGCCCTGGCCTGCGGCAACACCGTGGTCGTCAAGCCCTCTGAGGAGACGCCGCAGAGCGCCGCCCTGCTCGGCGAAGTCATGAACGCGGTCGGCGTGCCCAAGGGCGTCTACAACGTCGTGCACGGCTTCGGCCCGAACTCCGCCGGCGAATTCCTTAGCACCCACCCGGGGGTGGACGCCCTTACCTTCACCGGCGAGACGAGAACCGGGGCGGCCATCATGAAGGCGGCGGCGGAAGGTGCCCGGCCCGTGTCGCTGGAGATGGGCGGCAAGAACGCCGCCATCGTCTTTAGTGACGCCGACTTCGACGCCGCCATCGAAGGCACCCTCAGATCCTGCTTCGCCAACTGCGGCCAGGTGTGCCTGGGCACCGAGCGCGTCTATGTCGAGCGGCCGATCTTCGAGCGCTTCGTCCAGGCCCTCAAGCAGGGCGCCGAAGCGCTGCAGCCGGGCGTCCCCAGCGATCCCGCCACCGGCATCGGCCCGCTGATCTCCCGGGAGCATCAGGCCAAGGTGCTCGCCTACTACGCCAAGGCCAGGGAAGAGGGCGCCACGATCGTCAGCGGCGGCGGCGTGCCGCAAATGCCCGGCGACCTCAGCGAAGGCTGCTGGGTGCAGCCGACCATCTGGACCGGCCTCGGTGACGCCGCGGCCGTGTGCCGCGAGGAAGTCTTCGGACCCTGCTGCCACGTCGCCCCCTTCGACACCGAGGAGGAAGTGATCCGCCGCGCCAACGACAACGTCTATGGCCTGGCCACGGCCATCTGGACCAGCAACCTGGCCCGCGCCCACCGCGTCGCCGGCCGCATCGAAGTCGGCATCGCCTGGGTGAACAGCTGGTTCCTGCGCGACCTAAGGACCCCCTTCGGCGGCGCCAAGCAGTCGGGCATCGGCCGCGAGGGCGGCGTCCATTCGCTCGAGTTCTACACCGAACTCAAGAACATCTGCATCAAGCTGTGACCATGGAACAACAACTGCTCGACAGGCTCGGCGACGAGATCCACACGGCGCTGACGACCCGTCGGGTGATCGACCCGCTGACCAGCCGCTATCCCGACATCACCATCGAAGATGCCTACCGCATTCAGCAGCGGATGGTCGGGCGGCGGCTCGCGGCCGGCGAGACGGTCGTCGGCAAGAAGATCGGCGTCACCTCGGCGGCGGTCATGAACATGCTGGGCGTCAACCAACCCGACTTCGGCCACTTGCTCGACGGCATGATCTACAACGAAGGCGAAGCGATCCCCTGCGACACCCTGATCCAGCCCAAGGCCGAAGGCGAGATCGCCTTCATCATGAAGCGGGACCTGATCGGCCCGGGCCTTACCGTCGCCGACGTGCTGGCGGCCACCGAAGGCGTCATGGCCTGCTTCGAGATCGTCGATTCACGGATTCGCGACTGGAAGATCAGGATCCAGGACACCGTCGCCGACAACGCCAGCTGCGGCGTCTTCGTCCTCGGCGACCGTCTGGTCGATCCGCGCGACGTCGATCTGACCACCTGCGGCATGGTCCTGGAGAAGAACGGCGACATCGCCTGCACCGGCGCCGGTGCGGCGACCCTGGGCAACCCGGTCAACGCCATGGTCTGGCTGGCCAACACCCTGGGGCGTCTCGGCATTCCACTCCAGGCCGGCGAAGTGGTGCTGTCCGGCTCGCTCGGGCCGATGATCCCGGTCAAGGCCGGCGATGCCCTGCGCGTCACCATCGGTGGCATCGGCGGCTGCTCGGTGCGTTTCTACTAAAGGATTGCTCCCCATGACAGGCAAGATCCAATGCGCCCTGATCGGTCCGGGCAACATCGGCACCGACCTGCTCTACAAGCTCAAGCGCAGCCCGGTGCTCGAGCCCGTCTGGATGGTCGGCATCGACCCCACTTCGGAAGGCCTTAGGCGCGCCGCCGAGATGGGTCTCAAGACCACCGATAAGGGCGTGGACGGCCTCTTGCCGCACGTCATCGCCGACCACATACAGATCGCCTTCGACGCCACCTCCGCCTCCGTCCACGCCGAGAACTCGAGAAAGCTCAACGAACTGGGCGTGCTGATGATCGACCTGACCCCGGCGGCCATCGGCCCCTACTGCGTGCCGCCGGTCAATCTCAGGGACCACCTCGGCCGGCGGGAGATGAACGTCAACATGGTCACCTGTGGCGGCCAGGCGACCATCCCGATGGTCGCCGCCGTCTCCCGGGTCCAGCCGGTCCACTACGGCGAAATCGTCGCCACGGTAGCGAGCAAATCCGCCGGCCCCGGCACGCGCAAGAACATCGACGAATTCACCCGCACCACGGCCGGTGCCGTGGAGAAGGTCGGCGGGGCCAAACAGGGCAAGGCCATCATCATCATCAACCCGGCCGAGCCGCCCCTGATCATGCGCGACACCGTCCATTGCCTGACGGAAACCGAGCCCGACCGCGACGCCATCACCGCCTCGATCCAGGCCATGATCCGGGAAGTGCAGAAATACGTGCCCGGCTACAGGCTCGTCAATGGCCCGGTGTTCGACGGCAATCGGGTTTCGGTGTTCATGGAAGTCATGGGCCTGGGCGACTTCCTGCCGAAATATGCCGGCAACCTCGACATCATGACCGCCGCCGCGGCGAGAACGGCCGAGATGTTCGCCGCGGAAATCCTCTCCGGAAAAATCACTCTGGCGCCCACCGCGGCCGCGGCCTAAGGAACGCACCATGACCACTCAAACAACGCTGCGCGGCCGGAAGATCACCGTCCATGACATGACGCTGCGCGACGGCATGCACCCCAAGCGCCACCTGATGACGCTCGAGCAGATGACCGATATCGCCTGCGGCCTCGATGCGGCCGGCGTGCCGCTGATCGAAGTCACCCACGGCGACGGTCTGGGCGGCTCCTCGGTGAACTACGGCTTCCCCGCCCACAGCGACGAGGAATACCTGGGCGCCGTGATCCCCTTGATGAAGCAGGCCAAGATTTCGGCGCTCCTGCTGCCCGGCATCGGCACCGTCGATCACCTCAAGATGGCCAAGGATCTCGGCGTGCATACGATACGCGTCGCCACCCACTGCACCGAGGCCGACGTTTCCGAGCAGCACATCAGCCTGGCCCGCAAGCTCGACATGGACACCGTCGGCTTCCTCATGATGAGCCACCTGGCCGGCCCGGAGATGCTGGTCAGCCAGGCCAAACTCATGGAAGGCTACGGCGCCAACTGCATCTACGTCACCGATTCGGCCGGCCACATGCTGCCCGAGGACGTCAAGCAGAAGCTCGGCGCGGTCCGCCAGGCACTCAAGCCCGACACCGAACTGGGCTTCCACGGCCATCACAACCTGGCCATGGGCGTGGCCAACTCGATCGCCGCCGTCGAAGCCAACGCCAGCCGCATCGACGCCGCCGCCGCGGGTCTCGGCGCCGGGGCCGGCAACACGCCGATGGAAGTGTTCGTCGCCGTCTGCGCGCTGATGGGTATCGAGACCGGCGTCGATGTGGCCAGGATCCAGGACGTCGCCGAAGACCTGGTGGTGCCGATCATGGACCACCCGATCCGCATCGACCGCGACGCCCTGACCTTAGGCTATGCCGGGGTCTATTCCTCCTTCCTGCTGTTTGCCAAGCGCGCCGAGCAGAAGTACGGCATCCCGGCCCGCGACATCCTGATCGAACTGGGACGGCGCGGCATGGTCGGCGGCCAGGAGGACATGATCGAGGATACGGCGCTGACCATGGCCAAGGCGCGGGGGCGGGCGGCATGACGACGCTCTCCGCGGAAGTCATCGCACAGCTCGCCGAACATCTCGAGCGCTGCGAACTCGAGGCCCGCGACACGACCAAGATCACCGACGACTATCCGGGGATGGACTGGGACGACGCCTATGCCATCCAGAACGAGATCCGCCGCCGCAAGCTGGCCCGCGGCGGCACGGTGGTCGGCCTCAAGGCCGGGCTGACCTCGCACGCCAAGATGCAGCAGATGGGCGTCGCCACGCCGGTGTTCGGCTTCCTCGCCGACACGCACGCGCTGCCCGACGGCGGCGAATGCCGGATCGCGGACCTGATCCACCCCAAGGTCGAGCCGGAGATCGCCTTCGTCACCAAGACAGCGCTCAAGGGTCCCGGATGTCATATCGGCGCGGTGCTCGCGGCGACCGACTTCGTCCTGCCGGGTATCGAGGTGATCGACTCGCGCTACCGCGACTTCAAGTTCGATTTGAAGAGCGTCATCGCCGACAACACCTCGGCGGCCCGCTTCGTCGTCGGCGGCCGGGCCCGCGCGGCGGCCGAGCTCGATCTGCGCACCCTGGGCGTGGTGCTGGAGAAGAACGGCGTGCCGGTGGGCCTGGGCGCCGGGGCGGCGGTGCTCGGTCATCCGGCGGCGGCTATCGCCATGCTGGCCAACCATCTCGGCAAATACGACGAAACGATCCCGGCCGGCACCCTGATCCTGTCCGGCGGGGTGACCGAGGCCGTGCCGGTCGCCGCCGGCGATCACATCACGCTGCGCATCCAGCACCTGGGCAGCACATCGATCCGCTTCGTCTAAGGAGAACCCGACATGCCCTTTGCCCAGATCTACCTGATCGAGGGAAGAACCGACGAACAGAAGAAGGCGGTCATCGAAAAGCTCACCGAGGCGCTCCATGAGGCGGTCGGGGCGCCGCTCGAGAACATTCGCGTCCTGATCCACGATGTGCCGGCGCCGCAGTGGGGAATTGCCGGCAAGCCGGCGTCCGAGCTGGGACGCTGATCACGCAATCCTAAAGAGAGGAAAACACCGCATGCCGAAGAAGCCGATGCGGGTGCTCAATGCCGCAACCTCGGTCGTCACGACCCCGTCGCCCTACATCGTGCGCACTTCGCAGACGCTGCCGCAGATCACCGCGCCGTTGGCGAACTGCCGGGCGGCGAAGGGCCTCACGTGGGCGAGCCGGCGCGCTACCATGGCGATCGACGCGGCGCCGCGCGACATCGTCCAGACGATCGACATCCGCAGGGCCGACAAGCTCGGCGGCAGGCTGCAGAACGTCGAGTTCGACCAGGTCGCCGACATCGGGGATCCGGGCAGACTATAAGGCAGCTCAATCCGCCCGCAGGCCGCCGCTGCCGGGCCGGGAGAACGACATGACGGTCATCTTCGACGGCATCGCCTCGGGAATGCTGCTGTTCCTGATCAGCGTCGGCCTGTCGGTCACCCTCGGCCTGATGAATTTCGTGAACCTCGCCCACGGCGCCTTCGCCATGTTCGGCGGTTACGTGTTCGTCGTGCTGCTCAACCGCTGCGGCGTGCCCTTCCTCGCCGCCCTGCCGCTGGTGGCGCTGGCCTCGGCGCTGGCCGGGGTGGTGCTCGAGCGCACCCTCTACCGGCGTCTTTATGCCGCGACCCATCTCGACCAGGTGCTGTTCTCGATCGGCCTGGTCTTCATGTCGATCTCGACCGCCCACTTCTTCTTCGGCGCCCAGCAGCAGCCGATGGAGCTGCCGGGCTTCCTCAAGGGCCAGATCACGCTGCCGGGACTTGACATTGGCATCTACCGGCTGTTCCTCGTGGTGCTCGGGCTGAGCCTCGCCGCGCTGCTGCAGGGCATGGTGACGCACACCGGCTTCGGCGCGCGGCTGCGCGCGGCGGTGGACAACCCGCGCGCGGCGCGCGGCCTGGGCATCGACGTCGATCGCGTCTTCGTCCTCACCTTCGCCCTCGGCTCGGCGCTGGCCGGCCTCGGCGGCGCCCTCGGCGTCGACATGCTCGGCCTCGACCCCGGCTTTCCGGTCAAGTACATCGTCTATTTCCTGATCGTCGTCGCCGTCGGCGGTTCCGGCAACATCAAGGGCTCGCTGATCGCCTCGCTGATCCTCGGCGTCAGCGACGTGGCGGGCAAGTATTACCTGCCGCAGGTCGGCGCCTTCGTCATCTACGCCGTGATGGTCGTGATGCTGGTGTTCCGGCCGCAGGGCCTGTTCGGCCGCAGCGCCGCCAAATAGGATGAGCCGCCCCATGGACATGACGGAAATCGCCGCCAGCGCCGCCATCGTAGATCTCGCGCCGCTGCGCCGCGCCGCGCGCTGGAAGCCGGCCGAGCTGGTCTTCTGGACCCTGCCGGCGATCGCCTATTTCGCTTTCGGCGACAACCTCCTGCTGATGTCGCAGATCGCCATCACCGCCCTGTTCGCTCTGTCCCTGGACCTGATCCTCGGCTATGCCGGCATCGTATCGCTGGGCCAGGCCGCGTTCTTCGGCATCGGCGCCTATACCGCCGGGCTGCTGGCGACGCGCGGCTGGGGCGACCCGCTGCTCGGTCTCGGCGCGGCGGCGCTGCTGGCGGCCGGCGCCGGCTTCGTCAGCAGCTTCCTGGTGCTGCGCGGCGCCGACCTGACGCGCCTGATGGTGACCCTCGGCGTGTCGCTGATGCTGTTCGAGGCCGCCAACAAGTTGACCGACCTCACCGGCGGCGTCGACGGCTTGCCGGGCGTCGAGATCAAGCCGCTGCTCGGGCTGTTCTCCTTCGACCTCTACGGCCGCACCGCCTACATCTACTGCGTGGTGGTGCTGTTCGTCCTGTTCTGGCTGGCCCGGCGCCTGGTCAACGCGCCGTTCGGCGCCGGCTTGCGCGGCATCCGCCAGAACGCGCTGCGCATGCCGGCGCTGGGCATGCCGGTCAAGCTGCGCCTGATCGCCATCTACACCATCGGCGCCGCCTACGCCGGCGTCGCCGGGGCGCTGCTGACCCAGACGACGCAGTTCGTCTCGCTGGACGTGCTGGCCTTCAACCGCTCCGCCGAACTGCTGCTGATGCTGGTGCTGGGCGGCAGCGGCAGCCTCTACGGCGCCCTGCTCGGCAGCATCGTCTTCATGGTCGCCCACCACATGCTCTCCGACCTCAATCCGCAGTACTGGCAGTTCTGGCTCGGTATGCTGCTGGTATTGGTGGTGCTGTTCGCCCGCGACGGCCTCATGGGCGGGCTGCGCCGGCTCGAACCTTTGTTGCGCCGGAAGGGTTAGGATAACGACGATGGCATACGCACTGGAAACGAAGAACCTGGTCAAGCGCTTCGGCGGCTTCCTGGCCATCAACGATGTCAGCCTGAAAGTCGAGGCCGGCGCGCGCCACGCCCTGATCGGCCCCAACGGCGCCGGCAAGACGACGCTGATCAACCTGCTCAGCGGCTTCCTCGAAGCGACCTCCGGCAGCGTCATTCTCAAGGGCCAGGACGTCACCCGTTTGCCCCAGCACCAGCGGGTCCGGCGCGGCCTGGCGCGCACCTTCCAGATCAATCGCCTGTGCGCCGACATGACGGTGCTGGAGTCGGTGACCCTGGCCGTCTGCGAGCGGCGCGGCCTCGGCGGGCGCTGGTGGAAGCCGCTGGCGGCGCACGCCGAGGCGGTCGACGAGGCCGCCGAGCTGCTGGCCCGGCTGCGCCTCATCGACGTCGCCAACGACAAGACCAAGAGCCTCGCCTACGGCCGCCAGCGGCTGATCGAGATCGCCCTGGCGCTGGCCGCCAAGCCCTCGCTGCTGCTGCTCGACGAACCCGCCGCCGGCGTGCCGACCGCGGAGAGCCGCGAACTGTTCCAGACCATCGCGCAACTGCCGCGCGAGGTCACCATCCTGCTGATCGAGCACGACATGGACCTGGTCTTCCGCTTCGCCGAGCGCATCACCGTCCTGGTCGGCGGGGCGCTGCTGACCGAGGATGTGCCCGAGGCGATCGCTGCCGACCGGCGGGTCCGGGAAGTCTATCTCGGGGAGGCGGCCGGTGTCTGAACTGCTGCGTCTGACCGATGTCTGGGCCGGCTACGGCGATGCCATCGTCCTGGAAGGCATTTCGCTGGCCGTGGACGAGGGTGACAGCCTGGCACTGCTGGGGCGCAACGGCATGGGCAAGACGACGCTGCTGTCGACCCTGATGGGCGCGGCGCGCCTCAGGTCCGGCCGCATCAGCTTCGCCGGCACCGATCTCGGCGCGCTGCCCGGCCACCGCCGCGCCCATCTCGGCCTCGGCTGGGTGCCGCAGGAGCGCGACATCTTCGCCTCGCTCACCGTGGAAGAGAACCTGAGCGTGGTGGCGCGGACGGGACCGTGGAACCTGAAGCGGGTCTATGCGCTGTTCCCGCGCCTCGAAGAGCGGCGCGCCAACCTCGGCAACCAGCTCTCCGGCGGCGAGCAGCAGATGCTGGCGATGGGCCGGGCGCTGATGCTCAACCCGCGCCTGCTGCTGCTCGACGAACCGCTCGAGGGCCTGGCGCCGCTGATCGTCCAGGAACTGCTGCGCATCATCAATCGCATGGTAGGCTGCGGAGATATGGCCGTGATCCTCGTCGAACAGCATGCCCAGCAGATCCTGCCGCTGACCCGCCAGGCGATCGTGCTCGAGCGCGGCCGCATCGCCTATGCCGGCGCCAGCGCGGCGCTGTCCGCCGACCGGGCCCGGCTCGACCGCCTGCTCGGCGTGGCATCCCATTGAACGATGAAATACCCCGCGAGGTCACCATGAAAAATGCCATGGACATCATCCACGACGAGCATCGGGCCCTGGCCGCGGTGCTGCATTCGATGCGCTCGGTGGTCGACGGCATCGACAAGGGCCGCTACGCCGCCGACTTCCGCCTGCTCTCGGCGATGGTCGAATACGTCACCGAGGTTCCGGAACGGGTGCACCACCCGAAGGAGGACGACTACCTGTTCGCCAGGCTGCGCCTGCGTTCGCCCGAAGCGGCGGCCCTCCTCGACGAACTGCAAGCCGAACACCGCCGCGGGGCCGCCGAGATCGCCGCACTCGAGCACGCCCTGATCCATTACCAGACGGCCGGAGCGGAGGGCTTCGCGGCCTTCCGCGACGCGGTCAACAAGTACGTCGCCGACCACTTCCAGCATATGAGCAAGGAGGAAGGGCGGGTGATGCCGCTGGCCCGGCAGGTCCTAAAGGACGAGGACTGGGCCGAGATCGGCACCGCCTTCGCCGCCAACGCCAGCCCCTGGGCCGGTGTCGCCGGCGAGTACGAACAGCTCTTCTCGACCATCGTCAATCTGGCGCCGCCGCCGATCGGCGTCGGCCCGGAAGCGAAGGCCTGAAGAGCCCGCGGCAGCACCAGCCGCCGCCGCAACGATGACCCTGTCATTGCGGTGCGCTTCTTCGGGAAGCGGCGCGAACGGGCCGCGCCGCGCACCATACCAACGTCATTGACCGGCCGCCGGCTCGGCGCACACCCGGTTGCGGCCGGCTTCCTTGGCGGCATAGAGGGCGCGGTCGGCGGCGGCGACGAGTCGGGTCGCATTTTCCTGCGTTCCCGGCGTCATCGTCGCGGCACCGATGCTCACCGTGACGTAATCGGCCACCGGCGAGGCGGCGTGAGGCAGGCGCAGTGCCGCAAGTTCGGCAATGATGTTCAGGGCTACGGTGCGGACGCCGTCGGCTGCGGTGTTCGGCAGCAGCACCGCCAATTCCTCGCCGCCGTAGCGGGCCAGCAGGTCGCCCGGCCGGCGCAGCGCCGCCGTCGCCGCCCGGGCGACCGACTGGAGGCAACGGTCGCCGGCCGGGTGACCGTAGGCGTCGTTGTAAAGCTTGAAATGATCGACGTCCAGCATCAGCAATCCCAGCGGTGTCCAGTCCCGCCGGGCGCGGCGCCATTCCTGAGCCAGCGTTTCATCGAAGCACGGGCGGTTGGCGATGCCGAGCAGGCCGTCGGTCCGCGACAGGACTTCCAACTGGCCGTTGGCTTTCGTCAGGGCACGATTGGCCTCGGCCAGATCCCGGGTGCGGGCGTCGACTCTTTCCTCGAGGCGCAGGTTGGCCGTGGCCAAATCGCGGTTCTGCTCGGACAGCACGCGATAGAGATTGTGCAGCGCCTGGAGCAGGGCCGCGGTGGCGTTGTCCCGCGGCTCGGCGTCGGCCTCGCCGGTCGTGGCCACCGCTTCGCCGCGGCGGAGCAGCGCGATCCGCCGGGCCATCGCCTGGTCTTCGCCGAGGATGTGGAAACCCAGCCAGGAACTGAGGAAGCCGTGCAGGATTTCCGCCGGATTGCGCATCGCGCCGCGCGAGGCCCACATCCGCGCCAGTTGCTCGACGAACTGGAGATGGTGCTGGCGATGCCGCTGCAGGTGCTCCGGGTCGATGCCCGAATCGGCCATCAGGCCCTCTTCCTCGGCGAAATGGTAGCGGGCGTAGTCGGCGAGTTGGGCGAAGACCGCCTGCAGCGCGGCGTCATCGCCGCCGCCGGCGATCAGCGATTCGCCGAGGCGGTTGATCAGGTCAACCAGGCGGCGATGCTGCTCGTCGACGGTGTCCAGTCCGGTCGTGAAATGTTCGTCCCAAACGAAGGTTTCCATGCGGCGTCGGCTTTCCTTCCGATGCAGGTGATAGAGCCGCGGCCACAGAAGGCGCCGGCCCGTCTATGTTTGGGATTGGGAGAAGCCTCACGGCTCCCCTCCCGCACCGCCAGACGTGGGGATCGCCTAACCCGAGGTTCGGCAGATTACGTCAACGTGCAGAGCATACCGCCGCTGCACGCCAATGTTTTGCAGCAACAAAACCACCGACTTTGAATGTCTAGTCGTAAGGCAGTATTCTTTCAGTATGAAGGTAAGCGAGATTACTGAGGATAATCCATGCCGACGGCTGGTATTTGGTCACAACCCGCGGAATTCACCGGCAGTTCAAACACCCCTCGAAGGAGGGGCGCGTTACGGTCCCAGGCAAACCGAGTGACGACTTGGCAGTTGGAACCTTGAGCAGCATTCTGAAGCAGGCGCAACTGAAAAAGTGAGGTATTGATTATGCGATACGCGATCGTCATCGAGAAAGCCGCTGGCAACTACTCGGCGTATGTGCCCGACCTACCGGGTTGCGTAGCCACCGGTGCAACGATCGAGGAAACCGAAACCTCCATCCGTGAAGCCATTGAGTTTCATTTGGACGGTATGCGCGAGGATGGTCTAGCCATTCCCACTCCATCGAGCCATGTCGAGTACGTCGAGGTTGCAGCATAATCGGGGCGGTTGGAAGCCGGTCATTATTCGGTCGGGCGCCTGCTGCACGAAGCGCTACTTTGATGCCACGGCGAGCACGGCTTTCAAATCTACTTCGAGCCTCACCCCTTTAGCCCTTAGCCCTTTAGCCTGCGTTTAGCCTGATATGCGCAAATACGACTGGCCACCCTGCATAGTTACATTCTTCGATCTCATCGACACAAAAATCCTTGCCGCTACCGGCCGGGGCTCTGAAAAAATGCTCGATATGCACAATCGCGCTGTCGCAAAGATCAATCATTGCTTGCCACTCCATAGCCACGGTTACGTGTGGAATGACTCCGTTCTTCTCCTTTCCTACACGACCGAGCCGGCTTCAAAGCGCCAGAAACTGCTTGCTGAACTAAGTGAATTCAAGTCGTTTCTTGAAGAACAAATTGGCGTGTCGATGTATGCCATTTCTGTCAAAGGTCTCGCGTTTCCTCAAGACGAAATGGCACCCGCCGTCTTCGACGGCCAAGTTTCTCAACAGCCGCGCGCTGTCGTCCTCAAGACATCAAGCTGGGCGATGGCGAACTGCTTTTTGATCGAGGACAATCTTCGTCATCACGGAGCGGACTGGTACATCGACAGCAGAATTACAGACGGGCTAAATCTCCCGAAACCCATTGCGTCAGACATGATTGCACTCCTTCCAAAGAAGGAGCCCAGAACGATCCACATGTTTAAGGGTGCTCTTCATGCAGGCGGTTAAACCGGTAGTCAACCGAACCTGCGCGAAATGCCACGCAGGTCCATCGACCTTTATGTTATAGCCCGAGTTATTATCTTTCATGGTCACTTCTAAAACATTGGTTGTTGCGGCGGAAATGCAACTGACGACGAAGGCTCAACGTTGGAAACGTGGGAAGCAGTTCATCGAAAAGGCCTTGTCCCATGCATACGAAGAGAAAGTCGTTTACCGCTGCCAAATTTGTTATAAGAATATTCGCGGTTTCAATATGCATGCTCACATAGCACTTGAGCATGTGGGACGGAAGACGAATCTATCTTCAGCTGCTAAATCGCTACTTGCGAAAGCGCGGTTCCATGTAGACAGATTGCGACCGAGTAAGAGCGAACCCGCCAAAGTTCGGTGGTATGAGAGAAACCGAGGCAAGGGGACACTTCACGATGCTCATGTGCCCGGATCGAATCTGCGAAAGATAGACAAGTGAGATATTTTCTACCCTTAGACCCCAAATCTCGTATATGGACTACCTCCAGAAAGCAACCAAACTGATGGATGGCGGTGGATTGATTGACGCCGCGTGTAGCCTTGATTTCGGCACCGTGAGGTCTGGTAATCGTCAGTCCCAACCGGGGCCGAAAAGTTTTAATCCTTCGCGCTCGGCTTCGACCTTGGCGACGCGGCGGCGAGTGCCGGGGGCGTAATACCGCAGCCGGTCGCGCGCGGCTTGCCCTTCGCGCCTTTTGGCCCGTTCCATTGCGAGATGCGCCTGCATATCTGCGGCGGCAGCTTCGCGAACCATCGCCACGCGGACCGCTGATGTAACCGCCAGCAATGTGTCATCGCTCAAAACGTCGCCACGGTCGCGTGCCTTGTTGAACTCAATCAGCAGACGCAATTCGGCAGTCAGGCAATAGCGCGGCCAGGACGATTTTTGCATCGGCAGGCGCGTCCCAACAGCATGCCTGTCAGTTTCTTGAAGAAGCGGCAGAAATGGGCCGGGTCCTGGAAGCCCGGTTCGTAGGCGAGCTGCGAACCGGGTGCGCTGACCTCGACATGCGGGAATTGTGCACTGCAATCAGGCTCGTGACGGGCGATGGGTCGCGGTCAATGTCGGAAAAGTACAATGTTTCGCGCCATCGTCCATTCCCTGCGCGGCCCGTTTTCTTTACTCTTCAGGCACAGGGACAAGGCGGCGCTTAGGCTGGCAGCGGCGCCGACAGTTCCCGGCCACGAGGAGGATGACATGTTCAGCTTCGACCCCTATTCGCCGGCGGTGGACGCCGATCCCTTCCCCTCTTACCGGACCCTGCGCGACGAGCATCCGTGCTTCTGGAGCGAGGAAGCGAACATGTGGGTGCTGTCGCGCTACTCGGACATCGTCACGGCGCTGAACGACTGGCAGACCTTTTCCTCGGCGCGCGGCAACCTGATGACCGAGCTGCCCAACCGCGCCGGCGCCACCCTGGGCACCACCGATCCGCCGCGCCACGACCGCCTGCGCGGCCTGATCCAGCACGCCTTCATGCGCCGCAACATGGACAGCCTGACCGAGCCGATCCGCGCCATCGCCGCCGAGACCGCGGCTGGCCTGGCCGGGCGCCGCCAGTTCGACTTCATCGCCGACTTCTCGGCGAAATTCACGGTGCGCGTCCTCTTCGCGGCGCTGGGCCTGCCGCTCGGCGACGAGAACCTGGTCCGCGACAAGGCGGTGCTGATGGTCCAGTCCGATCCCCAGAGCCGCGCCAAGGGCCCCGAGCATATCGCCGCCTACAACTGGATGACCGACTACGCGGCCAGGATCATCGCCGAGCGGCGGGCCCATCCTAAGGACGACCTGATCTCGCATTTCAGCATGGCCGAGATCGACGGCGACCGCCTCGACGAGCGCGAGGTGCTGCTGACCACGACGACCCTGATCATGGCCGGCATCGAATCGCTGGGTGGCTTCATGGCCATGTTCGCCCTCAACCTGGCCGACCATCCCGAGGCCCGCCGCCAGTGCGTCGCCAACCCGGCGCTGCTCGCCGATGCCATCGAGGAATCGCTGCGCTTCAACACCTCGGCGCAGCGCTTCCGCCGCTGCCTGACCCGCGACACCGAGCTGCACGGCCAGACGCTGGGCGAGGGCGACTTCGTCTGCCTGGCCTACGGCTCCGCCAATCGCGACGAGCGCCAGTTCCCCGATCCGGATGCCTACGACATAGCCCGCAAGCCCAAGGGCCACCTCGGTTTCGGCGGCAGCGTCCACGCCTGCCTCGGCACCGCCATCGCCCGGCTGTCGGTCAGGCTGGCCTTCGAGGAATTCCACAAGCGGCTGCCCGATTACCGGCGGGTCGAGGAGCGGCTGCCGTGGATTCCTTCGTCGACCTTCCGCAGCCCGCTGGTGCTGGAGCTGGCGCGCGCCTGAAATAGAATGAGCCGAGGCGGAGGCGGGCCCGCTCCGCGCCTCGCCCACTGGAGAGACTGATGCCCAAAGTGACTTACATCGAACCGAGCGGCAAGGCGGTCGAGCTGAACGCCCCCGACGGCTGGACGGCGATGCAGACGGCGACGACCAACGGCGTCGAAGGCATCGAGGCCGAGTGCGGCGGCTCCTGCGCCTGCGCCACCTGCCACTGCTATGTCGAGGCCGGACTCGACAGGCTGGCGCCGCCGTCCGCGACCGAACTGGCGATGCTGGAAAACGTCGCCGCCGAGCGCCGCCCCAACAGCCGGCTGTCCTGCCAGATCAAACTGGCCGCCGGCCTCGAAGGACTGGTCCTGCGCTTCCCCGAAACCCAGGTCTAAGGCGGCGATGCGCAGCGCCATCGTCGTCGTCGGCGCCGGCCAGGCCGGGCTGCAGGCGGCCGAGTCGCTGCGCGCCGAGGGCTACGAAGGCCGGCTGCTGCTGGTCGGCGACGAGGCCACGGCGCCCTACCACCGGCCGCCGCTGTCCAAGTCCTATCTGCTCGGTGAGACGGACGAGGCCCAGATCGTCATCCGCGGCCCCGCGGCCCTGGCGCGCAAGGGCATCGAACTGCTCAGGGACACCCGCGTCACGGCCATCGACCGTATCGCTCGGAGCATCGCGCTGTCCGACGGGCGGACCATCGCCTACCGCGGCATCGTCATCGCCACCGGCGCGCGGCCGCGGCCCCTGCCGCTGCCCGGCGCGAATCTGGCCGGCGTCTTCGACCTGCGCACCCTGGCCGACGCCCGCGCCGTCGCCGCGGCGCTGGCGGCGGCCGAACATCTCGTCGTCATCGGCGGCGGCTTCATCGGCCTCGAGTTCGCCGCCGTCGCCCGGCAGCGGGGCCGCCATGTCACGGTGCTCGAGGCGGCGGCGCGGCTGATGCCGCGCGTCGTCGCGGCGCCGATCTCGGACTTCTACGCCGCGCTGCACGCCGGGCACGGCGCCCGCGTCGTCCTCGATGCCCAGGTGGCGGAGATCGTCGGCGCCGAGGGCCGCGCCGTCGCCGTGCGGACCGCCGACGGCACGGAATACCCGGCCGACATGGTGGTGGCCGGCATCGGCATCGTCCCCAATACCGAACTCGCCTCTGCCTGCGGCCTCGCCTGCCAGAACGGCATCGTCGTCGATGCCTGTTCGCGCAGCTCGGATCCGGCCATCGCCGCCGCCGGCGACTGCACCGTGCAGCGCACGGCGGAGGGCGGCTGGGTGCGCCTGGAATCGGTACAGAACGCCGTCGAGCAGGCCAAGTCGGCCGCCGCCGCGCTGCTCGGCCGCGAGCGTCCCTTCACCGCCAGCCCCTGGTTCTGGTCCGATCAGTACGAGGTCAAGCTGCAGATGGTCGGCCGCTCCAGCGGTTATGACGAAGTCGTAACCCGCGGCGCTGTCGAGGGACGCAGCTTCTCCGCCTTCTATTTCCGCCAGGGCCGCCTGCTGGCCATCGATTCGATCAACCAGCCCGGCGCGCACATGCTCGGCCGCAAGCTCCTCGACCGCGCCGCCCGGCCCACCCCGGCCCAGGCCGCCGACCCCGGCTTCGCCCTGGAATCGCTGCTGCCGGCTTGAGCCTCGCCGGCCGGCGCCGCGCGGCGCTATAGTGCCGGCAGCGCAATCATGACGATCAGGAACCCGCGATGCCGGCCGCAGCCCACAGCCCCTTCCACATCCTGCCGCAGCCCGAGCTGGCCGAGCTGATGGCCGGCGCGGTGACCCGCGCCTACCCGAAGCACGCCGTGGTGGTCAGCGAGGGCGACGAGACGGACTCGCTCTACATCATCCTGTCCGGCCGGGTGAAGATCTACGTCGGCGACGAGGAGGGGCACGAGTTCGTCCTCGGCAACGCCGGCCCGGGCGAGTATTTCGGCGAGATCGCCCTCGACGGCGGGCCGCGCTCGGCCTCGGTGATGGCCCTGGAGCCGTGCCGCTTCGCGGTCATCCCGCGCGCCGGGATGAAGCGTTTCATCGCCGAGCACCCGGGCATCGCCCTGGAAATCATGAGCCATTTGACGCGCCGGGTGCGCGCCCTGACCGGGCGGGTCAAGAGCCTGGCCCTGCTGGACGTCTACGGCCGCATCGCCCGGCTGCTCCTGGAGCTGGCCGGCGACGAGGACAATGTCATGGTCGTGGCGCGGGCCCCGACGCAGCAGGAGATCGCCGAGCGCGTCGGCGCCTCGCGGCAGATGGTCAGCCGCATCCTCAACGAGCTGGTCGCCGGCGGCTATCTCGCCCGGCAGGGGCGCCGCCTGGTCATCCTGCGCCGGCCGCCGCGCGCCTGGCGCCAATAGTTTACATTTCCCGCGCCGCATAGTTGCTGGCGGCGCCGGCCGGTCCGGTCCAATCTGGCACTGACGACGACGAAGCCGCGGACCGCGCGCAACACGGGCCGGGGACCCGCCGCCGCACCGGCGTGGCGGCTTACCTATGCCGCTGCTATACATCAATCTGATGGACAAATGACCCAGCTTCGAAGGGGGCGGCGCCTGCCGGCCATCCTAAGCCATGAGGAGCAAGACCATGAATGCGAACAGATTGCCGCGGCTGTTTTTCCTGATGTTGAGCACAATGATGTTCTTCGGCTGCGCCGACACCGGCGGGCCGGCGGCGGCCGCGCCCGCCCCGGGCAAGGCGCAGGTGACGATACTCTACGACGCCTACGGCAAGGCCAACGGCATGACCAAGGACTGGGGCTTCGCCGCGCTGGTCGAGGTCGCCGGCAAGCGCATCCTCTTCGACACCGGCGACAACCCGGAAATCTTCGCCGCCAACGTCAAGGCCGCCGGCGTCGACCTGACCCGGCTCGACTTCGTCGTCCTGTCGCACCGCCACGGCGACCACATGGGCGGCCTGACCCACCTGCTCAGCGTCAATCCTAAGGTCAGGATCTACGCGCCCAAGGAGGGCTTCGGCGTCTATGGCTTCGACGTGCCGAGCGCCAAGCTGATCCGCCCCAACCCGTCGGCAGCGCCGGACGACCGCTATTACGGCGGCCAATATCCCGAGGTCATGCGCTTCGGCACGGCCTTTCCCGGCGCCAATTTCGAACTGGTCGACAAGACCACCGAAGTGGCGCCCGGGGTGACGCTGATCGCCCTGGTCTCCGACGCCCCCGGCACCAAGGAACTGAAGGAGCTGTCGCTGGCGATCAACACCCCGGACGGCGTCGTCCTGGTGGTCGGCTGCTCGCATCCGGGCATCGAGGCCATCGTCGCCGAGGCGGCCAAGATCAACCCGCGCATCCACTTCGTCGCCGGCGGGTTCCACATGGTCGCGGCGCCCGACGAGCCGATCGCCAAGGTGGCCGCCGCGCTTCATGACAAATGGCATGTCGAGTGGATCGCTCCCGGCCATTGCACCGGCGAGTACACCTTTGCCGGGCTGAAGCAGGCCTTCGGCGACCATTACCGCTACGCCGGTCTCGGCACCCGGCTGATGCTGGGAGCCGATGTCCATGCCCGTGTCGGCGGCCGCGATGCCGACGCCTGGGCCATGGACGGCGCGGACTATTCGAGCTACGGGCGGCTGCTGGCGGCCAGCGACGACGCGCCGGCGAGCATGGTGGCAAGGCGCGACGAGTAGGGCGGGCCGCGGGGGCGGCCGTACAATGGGCGGATGACGCGCGATGCCGATCCGCCCTTCGCCGGCCTCACCCCCGACCGCATCCTCGATGCGCTCGAAGGCCTGGGCCTGCCCTGCGACGGCCGGCTGCTGGCGCTGAACAGCTACGAGAACCGCGTCTACCAGGTCGGCATCGACGATGGGGCGCCGGTGGTGGCCAAGTTCTACCGGCCGGCGCGGTGGAGCGACGCGGCGATCCTCGAGGAACACGGCTTCGTCGCCGAACTGGCGGCGCGCGAGATTCCCGCCGTGCCGGCGCTGGCCTTCGCCGGCAAGACGCTGCACCTCCACGCCGGCTTCCGCTTCGCCGTCTTCGAGCGGCGCGGCGGGCGGGCGCCGGAACTCTCCGACCGCGCCACGCGCGAATGGCTGGGCCGTTTTCTCGGCCGCATCCACGCCGTCGGCGCGACGGCCGATTACCGGCAGCGGCCGACGCTCGACATCGCCAGCTTCGGCGAGGAGCCGCGCGACTGGCTGCTGGCCCACGACTTCATCGCGCCCGACCTGCTGCCGGCCTGGCGCAGCGTCGTCGACCAGGCCCTGGACGGCGTGCGCCGCTGCTTCGCTCGCGCCGGGGCCGTGCGGCGGCTGCGGCTGCACGGCGACTGCCACATCGGCAACGTGCTGTGGGCCGAGGCCGGCGGCCCGCACTTCGTCGACTTCGATGACAGCCGCATGGGCCCGGCGGTGCAGGACCTGTGGATGCTGCTGTCCGGCGAGGCCGAGGAAATGAGCCGGCAGCTCGCCGACCTGCTCGCCGGCTACCGGCGCTTCATGGACTTCGACCGCCGCGAACTGTTTCTCGTCGAGGCGCTGCGCACCCTGCGGCTGATTCACTATTCGGCCTGGATCGCCCGGCGCTGGGACGACCCGGCCTTCCCCGCCGCCTTTCCCTGGTTCGACAGTCCGCGCTACTGGCAGGACCGCATCCTCGAACTGCGCGAGCAGATCGCCCTGATGGACGAGCCGCCGCTGGAGATCTCCTAAAGGGAGCGCTTACCAGGCAGCCGATGGGGCGCGTCATCGTATTCCATTCGCATGGCTGTGCGGCCGCCGGGTGCGTCGCGATCGAGGCGGCGGGCAGCGCCGGGCGGCGTTTGCTATCATGGAAAATGAGGCGTTGCGAGGGACGCGGCGCCTGCGCGGGTCCGCCCATGCCAATTGCCGGGAGACGACGAAAATGATCAAGGTCAGCGTGCTTTATCCGAACTCCGACGGCTGCAAGTTCGACGTCGATTACTACTGCAACAAGCACATGCCGATGGTCAAGGACTTGCTCGGCGAGGCCTGCACCGGCGTCGCCGTCGAAAAGGGCGTCGCCGGCGGCGCGCCCGCCGCGCCGGCCCCCTTTGCCGCGGCGGGGCACCTGTTTTTCGAGTCGCTGGAGGCGTTCCAGAAGGCCTTCCAGCCCCATGCCGAGGCGATCCTCGGCGACATCCCCAACTATACGAACGTCCAGCCGGTGATCCAGATCGGCGAGGTGCTGATCAATGCCCGCCGCAGCGAGACCGGATCATTCCATCTGCATATTCCGGGGCCGGCCCGGCCGTAGGCAGCGGCGGCCTTCCGCCGTCAGGCGGGCGGGCGCTTCGCTTAGATCAGTCGCCGCGGAAATAGTCGACGATCCGCGCGTACCAGCTGTCCGGTTCATGGCGGCCGGCGGGTGGCGGGTCTGGCGCGGCGGGCGGCGGGATTCTGGCCGCCGGGCCCGGCATCGCCAGAACCTGGCGGACGGTCTGGGCCAACTGGTCGCGGCTGAAGGGCTTCTCCAGTAGCGGCCAGCCGGTGTGCAGCATGTCTTCGGCGAATCCCGAGACCAGCGCGACCCTGATGCCGGGTTGCAGGGCGATCGCCTGATCGGCGAGCTCCATGCCCGTCATGCCGGGCATGGTGACGTCGGTCAGCAGCATGTCGAAGGGCTCGTGGCGCAGCTTCTCCAGCGCCTCGGTCGCCGAGGTGGTCTTGGCGACGGCGTAGCCGAGGCGCCTCAGCCACTCGTGGGTGACGTCCAGCAGCATGCTTTCGTCATCGACGACGAGGATTCGCTCGCCGTTTCCGGCGCTCGGAGCTGGCACGGCGGGCGCCACTGGGCTTATCGCCGCGGCATCGCCGCTGACCGCCGGCAGGTAGATCTGCACGGTGGTGCCGACGCCCGGCTGGCTGATGATCCTCGCCGTGCCCGCCGACTGGCGGGCGAAGCCATAGACCATGGCCAGGCCGAGGCCGGTGCCGTGGCCGCGCTCCTTGGTGGTGAAGAAGGGCTCGAAGGCCTTGGCCGCCACCTCGGCGCTCATGCCGGTGCCATTGTCGGTGACGCTGATGACGATGTGGCGGCCCGGGGCGAGATCGCTCGGCGCGGCGAGGTCGGTCGCTTCGATCGACTGCAGGTCGATGCCGATCATCAAGGCGCCGCCCCTGGGCATGGCGTCGCGGGCGTTCATCACCAGGTTGAGGACGGCATTGCCCAGCCCGGCGGCATCGACGTTGGCGAACACGCCACCATGGCTGTCGGCGCAGCGCGCTTCCTCGATCGTGATCGGGCTGCCCGCCGACTGGCGGATCAGCGGCATCATCTCGCTGATCGCCGCGCAGACGTCGACCTTGCGCGGTTCCAGGGTCTGCTTGCGGGCCACCGCCAGCAGCGACTTGGTGATCTGGGCGCCGCGGGTCGCGGCCTGGCAGGCCAGGTCGTGGTGATGCCGGTCGTCGTCCCTGAGCAGCCCGGGCTTGAGCAGGTCGAGATTGCCGAGGATGATGCCCAGCAGATTATTGAAATCGTGGGCCAGGCCGCCCGTCAGGTGGCCGATCGCTTCCAGCTTTTCCGACTCGATGATGCGGTTCTCGAACTCGACGCGCTCGGTGATGTCGCGGACGATGGCGATGGTGCAGGGCTGATCCTTGAACTGCAGCGGGCCGAGGCCGACCTCGACGGAGAAATCGCTGCCATCGCGGCGGCAGCCGTGCAGCACGCGGTTCGGGCTCATCAGGCGGACGGTCGGGGCGCGGCTGTAAATGTCGCGCTGCCTGGCGTGGTTGGCCCTCAGCTTGACCGGCAGCAGTTCCTCGACGCGCAGGCCGACGAACTCTTCGGCTGAATAGCCGAACAGGTGTTGCGCCCGGCCGTTGGCCTTGAGGATATTGCCGTGCGGCCCGACCACGATGACCCCGTCCGGCGCCATCGAGAACATCGCTTCGAAATCGGCCTGGACGCGCCGCGCCGCTTCCCGGCGCAGCCGCGCCAGGCGCACCGCGCCATCGACGCGGGCCATCAGTTCGCGCCGGCCGAAGGGCTTGACCAGGTAGTCGTCGGCACCGGAGCCCAGGCCGGCGATGCGCGCATCTTCGTCGGCACGGGCGGAGAGCAGCAGCACCGGTATGACGGCGGTATTCTCGTCGGCGCGCAGCCGTTCGATCAGGGCGAAGCCGTCGAGGCCGGGCATGATCACGTCGGATATGACGGCATCGGGCGGCCTGGCCCGGCAGGCCGCCAGCGCCGCGTGGCCGTCGGCGCAGGTCTCGACCTCGTAGCCGGCCGCCTCCAGCAGATGGCCGAGATAAGCCTGCATATCGGCGTTGTCGTCGGCGACCACGACGCGGCCCGGCGAGGCGGCGTGCACGGCGGCCCGCGGCGGGTACACCGGCGGAGACGCGCCGGCGCCGTCGGGGCGGGGGACCGCGGCTATCGGCGCGGCGGCGGGCGGGGCCGCCGGGGCGGCGGCATTTCCGGCGGCCGCGGCCTGCGGCCCGGTGGCGAGCGGCAGGCTGACGGTGAAGGTGCTGCCCTGCCCGAGCACGCTGCGCACGTCGATCGAGCCGTCGTGCACCTGCACCAGTTCGCGCACCAGACCGAGGCCGATGCCGTTGCTCTTGCGGGCACGGGCGCTTGCGCCGGCGACGTGGTGAAAACGGTCGAAGATGTGCGGCAGTTCATTTTCCGGGATGCCGGCGCCGCTGTCCTGCACCGTCAGCTGCACGCTGCCCTCGCCGGCGTGCAGCCGCACCGCGATGCTCCCTTCGAAGGTGAACTTGAAGGCGTTGGCGACGAGGTTGACGACGATCTTTTCCCACATGTCCCGATCGACATTGACCGGGCCCGGCAGGGTCGGGCAGTCGACGACGAGGCTCAGGCCGGCCCACTCGCAGGCCGAGCGGAAGTTGCTGGCCAGGTCGGCGGTGAAGGTGGCGAGATCGGTCGGCTCGCAGTTGGCGCGCGGACTTTCCGCCTCGATCTGGGAGAAATCGAGCATCGTGTCGACCAGGCTCAAGAGCCGCAGCGCATTGCGGTGCGCCACTTCCAGGACGGCACGGCTGTCGGGTGCGACCGCCGCCGCCGGGCTGTCGAGAATGTCCTCGAGCGGGCCGAGCAGCAGGGTCAAGGGGGTGCGGAACTCGCGCGAGACCTTGGAGAAAAACTCGCTCCGGGCGCGGTCGAGATCTTTGAGGCGATCGTTCAGCCGGCCCAGCTCGGTTTCACGGCGCTGCAGTTCCCCGGTCGCCGGGACCGGGGAGGGTGGGACAGCGTCGTCGTTCCCTGCGGTCATCCTGGCGACCTTTCCTTCGATATTCGATCGTGATGTCGGCGCCGCGGCCGATGGGCGGCGCCTGCCGGTGGCCGGGCCGGACATGCAGAGTGTACCCAAACTGCATGACGAGGCGATCATACCGCTTTGCCGCAGCGGCGAGTCCCTTCACGCAGGGATTCCGACACGGTTGGGCCGACTCGTCGCCGGCCGGGATCGCGGCGGCTAATCTGGCCGCGGCTGCCGCGCCGCTTTTGCGAGTACCATGATCGTCCGCGAGGCGGCCGGATGCCGTGCTGCCGGGGAGATGGACGCCCGGCCGATAAAATTCGTATGACATACTCCGGCGCAGGGGCCCGGAGGTGACACGGCGCGGCAACGTATCCGTAGGGAGGCGTCGATGAGTTCACAAAAACCAGCCGAAGAGCGGGGCGCCGTGGCGCGCCAGCCGGCGCAGTCGCCGAAGTGGCGCTATATCTACTTTCTCCTGGCGGCGTTCGACCTGGTGACGGTGTGCGCAGGCCTCTACCTGAACCATCGGATCATGGGCATCTACCTCGCCTCGGTCGAGGTCAATCGGGTCTGGGCGGACCGCGTCGCCGCCTACTCCCATCTCGGCGAACTGGCCACCGATGTCGATGCGCCGGGCAACGACGTCTTCGACAACCGCGATGTCGCCAAGGAATCGGCCGAGATGCGCGCCGCCGTCGTGGCCTTCGACCGCGATCTCGCCGAACGCCGGCGGGAACTGCACACCAATCTCGCGCCCGTCGTCGCCGCGCCGCTGTTCGCCCATCTCGACGCCATCGTCGTCGCCAAGACGGAGATGACCAACGAGGCCGAGCGGATCTTCCAGTATTTCCGCGAGGCGCGTCCCGACCTCGCCGGCGAGCGCATGGCGACCATGGACCACAAGTACGCCAACCTCAACGCCGCCCTGCTGGAGTTGCGCCGCGTGGTCGGCAAGATCCAGGAACAGAATTTCCAGAAACAGACCGCCGCCGCCGCCGAGCTGCAGCGCTTCGAGTACGTGATCGGCCTGTCGATCGTGCTGATGGTCGCCGGCGCGACCTATTACGGCCACAAGATCGGCCAGCAGATGCAGACGGACGCCGAGGAGAAGCAGAAACACTTCAACCTGCTAATGGCGGCCGAAGCGCGGACGCGGATCATCCTCGACACGGCGGCGGACGGTATCGTCACCTTCGACCGCGAGGGCCGCGTCGAGTCGTTCAACAAGGCCGCCGAACGGCTGTTCGGCTACGGCCCCGGCGAGGCCATAGGCGCCGACATCCGCGCCATGATTCCGGCGCTGACGGCCTGCCTGGAGCCGCAGCCCGGCGGCGCGGCGGGCGCCGCGCCGGCCAATGTCCTGAGCGGCGAAGGCACCGGCCAGCGCCGCGACGGCGCGGTCTTTCCGCTGGAACTTTCGGTCACCGAGATCAGCATCGGCTCGGTGCCCATCTACAACGGCATCGTCCGCGACATCACCGACCGCCGCCGGGCCGAAGAAGCGTTGCGCGTCGCCGCCGCGGCGCAGGCGGCCAACCGGGCCAAGTCGCAGTTCCTGGCCAACGTCAGCCACGAGGTGCGGACGCCCTTGAGCGGCGTGCTGGGGATGACCGAGATGCTGCTCGACACCGGGCTCACTCCGGTCCAGCGGCGGCTCGCCGAGACGGTGCGCCGCTCGGGCGAATCGCTGCTGCAGATCATCGACGAAATCCTCGACTTCTCGCGGATCGAAGCGGGCAAGCTGAAGATGGAAAGCATCGACTTCAACCCCTGGGATCTGAGCGAAGAGGTGACGCGGCTGATGGCCGATGGCGCCGCCAAGAAGGGGCTGGAACTGTTCTGCCACGTCGCCGACGACGTGCCGCATGCGTTGCGCGGCGCGCCGTCGCGGCTGCGCCAGGTGCTGACCAACCTGATCGGCAATGCCGTCAAGTTCACCGACCGCGGCGAAATCGTCGTCGCGGTGACCCGCCAGGAGCTGCCCACCACCGCTGCTGCCGCGGCCGGCGCGGCGTCGGGCGCCGGCGCGACGCTGCTGCGCTTCAGCGTCACCGACACCGGCATCGGCATTTCGCCGCCGATGCAGGAGCGCCTGTTCAACGCCTTCACCCAGGTCGATGCCTCGCCGACGCGCCGTTACGGCGGGACCGGCCTCGGGCTGGCCATTTCCAAGGAACTCGTGGAGAGAATGGGCGGCGAGATCGGTGTCCGCAGCACCCTCGGCGCGGGCGCCGAGTTCTGGTTCACCGTCAGGCTCGATCCGCCCTCGGTGCCCGTTCCGGCAGCGGCGCCGGTTGCGGCCGGGCTAAGCGGCCGGCGCGCACTGGTGGTGGTGGACAATGCCACCAGCCGCCGCGTCCTCGAGCAGCATCTGCGCCTGCAAGGCATGTCCGTCCAGTGCGTCGAGCACGGCCGCGACGGCGTCGACGCGCTGCGCCGGGCGACGCGCGCCGGACAAGGCTTCGCCCTGGCCATCGTCGACTCCAGCCTGCCGGACATGGATGGGCGAGAATTCGGCCGCGCCGTCCAGGCCGACCCGGAATTCGCCGCGGTGCGTCTGGCAATGCTGGTTCCGCCCAATCCCCGCGGCGAAGCGGCGGGGATACGCGAAGCCGGCTTCCTCGCCCAGATCGCGATGCCGATCCGCCAGGCCGATCTCCTGGAAAAGATTGCCGCGATCATCGGCGCCTCGGCCGGCCCCGCCGAGCATCCGCCGACTGCCGGCGGTGCCGCCGCACTGAGCGGTGTGCGCGTCCTGCTGGCCGAAGACAATCCGCTCAACCAGGAAGTCACGCGCACCATGCTCGACTCCCTCGGTTGCGCCGTGTGCGTCGTCGACAACGGCGCCCGGGCGCTGGCGGCGCTGGCCGGGTCGGACTATGACATTGTCCTCATGGATCGGCAGATGCCGGAAATGGACGGCTTCGATGCGACGGCGGAAATCCGCGCCCGCGGTCTGCTGCGCCCCCGCCAGCCGCCGGCTGCGGCGGCGGCGGTGCGGCTTCCCGTGGTCGGCCTCACCGCCAGCGCGATCAAGGGCGAGCGGGAAAATTTTCTCAACGCCGGCATGGACGACTACCTGACCAAGCCGTTCCGCCGCGACGCCTTGCGGCAGATGCTCGAACGCTGGGTGCTCGACCGGGACGAAGCCCGGCCCGGCGACGCAGCGCCCGCGGCAGCGGCGATCACGCTCGACCGCGGCACGCTCGAGCAACTGCGCCGCAACCAGCGTCCGGGCGCCCCCAGCATCGTCGGTGGCCTGATCGACAGCTATATCGCCGATTCCACGCAACTTCTCGAAGTGCTCGGCCGGGCTGTCGAAGAGCCCGACGTCGTCGCCCTGGCGCGGGCCGCCAATTCGCTCGGTTCGGGCAGCGCCTTCCTCGGTGCGCGCCGTCTGGCCCAGTTGTGCGGCGAACTCGAACGGGCGGCGCGGGCCGGGGAAGCCGGCGACCTGGCGCAGGGGATCGCCCACATCCGGCGCGAATACGAATCGGTGCGCGCGGCGATGGAGGCCGAGCGGGCGGCGGTCTGAGGCCTGTGCCTGGAGAGCGCGCCTGGAACCGCTCGGCGGGCGCTACCGGCCTTCTCGCGGCAGACCGGCCGCGGCGGGTGGCGCGATCGACGCTCGCAAGACTCAAGCGGCGAGCGGCCCTGTTGCTCGGCGCTGCTGTCGGCGTCTGGGCAGGGCGCCGGCAGCCGGGGCCATGCCCCATTTATGGGTCAGGATTTCCCCCCGAAGTCATCGCCGGCCAAGGCCGCCTGGTGGCCGGAAGGCGGTGGTTGGCGGCTACGGCCGCCGCATCGCGCTATTGGCACAGAAGTTGCATAGAGCACTTTCGCCGGCCGCGACACGATCTGCGGCAACGGTCCGACGGGCCGGTATATGAGGAGGCGACAATGAATACTGCAAACCAGATTCGCTTCGCGATTTCCGACGAAACCGACCAGCGGCTGATCCGGCTGCTGCGGCACAACCCGAATTTCGCGCCGGTGGTCGCCAACCCCGAACTCGCGCCGCTCGACCGCCTCCTGGAACACATATTCAGCGCCGGTCTGGCCCAGTTCGAGCGGCTGGCCGAAGCTGCGTAGTCGCCGAGGCGCGGCGGGAACGGTCGGCAGGGAATCCCGCTGACATGAGGGCCGGGACGCCTCGGCCGAGACGCACGATCGCTTGGATCGCCCCGCTGTTCAATCGCAATGCTGGCGAATCGCCCATGGCTGCGCACGAGGTCTGCTTGGCACGCTTCGCCGGAGCATCCGGCCCTCGCCGGGGGCTGCCGTGAAGGCGGCGGATCAAATATCCCATTGGCCTGAACTTGGGCGCCTCGCCGGGGCCCCGCTCGGTTTGGCGAAGGTCCGCCGGGTCGGGACGCGTCATCGCCGTGAGCCGCAACGCGCCATGGTCGGACGGGCATCGCCAACCGGGACCGAACGGATGGCGCGCCGGCGCTACGCAGACGAACGCGACGGCGAGGCCAAGGCCCGCGGCCGGCCGGCCGCCATCGGCCTCGTTGGCGATGCGGAACAGCAGGGATTTGTGCTCCTGGGGTGGACACTCCAGGAACTGGCTGCGACCGGCGCGCGGCAGCGAAGACGGAACGACCGATGCCGGCAAGGGGGTAGACGGAACGGCGCCGCCGAACTGCGGCGGCGCCGAGGGTTGGACTGCTTCTTACTTGTGGCCGCCGGCATGCTCGACTTTTTCCGGGCGCTGCGGCTTCTCGACCTTTTCGACCTTCTGCGGCGCTTCCACCTTTTCCGGGCGCTGCGGCTTTTCGATCGACCCGGAACGATCGATGCGTTCGACGCTGGCCATGATCAAGGGTCGATCCTGTTGGCGATCGACCTGGCGGCCCGATTGACGGTCGGCCTGACGGTTGCTCCCACTGTTGGCTTCATGGCCGGCCCCGTCGTTGGCTTCATGGCCGAGCCCGTCGTTGGCCTCATGGCCGAGCCCGTCGTTGGCCTCATGGCCGAGCCCGTCGTTGGCCTCATGGTTGGCCGGGTCATCGGCCCGGGAGGCGACCTGGCGATCCGCCTGACGGTCGGCCTGACGTTCGACCAGGCGATCGGCTTGGCGGTTCTCTTGACGTATATCGGGAATGCCGGTCGGGTCGTCGGCGCCGGCGGCGCAGGCGGCGCCGCTCAAGCCGATCAGGGCGGAAGCGATCAGGACGGACAGCTTGTTTTGGGCGAAGGTTTTCATGATGGTCTCTCCAGTTAAGTTGGAACTACGATTGTTAGGGGGCTACTTTTGCTACTTTTGGTGGGAAGTTTTCCCACGCAATTCCACTGTAGATGGGAAAATTTCCCATGTCAAGTCTTTTGTGGAAAAATTTCCCACAATCGTTTAGACTTCGAATCGGAGGCTTTCCCCTTCTGATGGTGTTTGTATGGACCAGATGACCACTTTGCCGGTTTTAGTATCAGCGCTGCGCCGCGTGCTGCGGCCGCTGGTGCGGCTGATGCTGGCTAAAGGCGTCACCTATCCGGCACTGATCGAGATGCTGAAGGGGGTATTCGTGGAAGCGGCCACCGAGGATTTCGGACTGTCCGATCGGGAGCGGACCGACAGCCGCATCAGCCTGCTGACCGGCGTCCATCGCAAGGACGTGCGCCGCCTCCGTGGACCGGCCGGCCATCCGGGCGGCAGGGCGGCCAGCATTTCCCTCGGCGCCCAGGCGGTCGCCCTGTGGACCGGTTCGCCGGACTTTCTCGACGCGGCGGGCCAGCCGCTGAGCCTGCCGCGCCTCGCCTCGTCCGGCGCTGACCGATCCTTCGAGGAACTGGCGACGCGGATCAGCACCGACATCCGCTCGCGGCCGATGCTCGACGAATTGCTGCGGCTTGGCGTCGTGCGGATCGACGACACGGACCGCGTCGCGCTCACGACCGACGCTTTCGTGCCCGCGCAGGGACTCGACGAAAAGTTGTTCTACTTCGGCCACAACCTGCATGATCACGTGGCCGCCGCCGTCCATAACGTGATCGGAGCCGGCGCTCCGTGGCTCGAGCGCAGCGTCCATTACGACGGACTCGCACCCCAAGCGGTGGTCGAGCTGCGGGCTCTCGCCGAGAAGGCGGGCATGCAGGCGGTCCAGGCCGTCAACCGCAAGGCACTGGCGGTCGAACAGGGCGAGGCGCCACCGCACGAGCGGCAACGCATCACCTTCGGCATCTACTTCTATGCCGCGCCCGCCGAAGAGGCGCCCGCCGATCCGCCGGAAGCTGCCCGGGAGACTAAACCGTGATGCACTTGTCAGTACGGCGGCGCACTGGCCTGGCCGGCGTTGCGCTGGCGCTGCTGTTCGCCGGCTGGGTGCCGATGGGCATGCCGCGGGCCCACGCGGCGCCGGTCTGCGTTGACGTCGAGGCTGGCGTCGGCGGTAGCGGCACACCGGGCCGGGGGAAAGGTACGGGCGGCATCGGCGGAACGGGTGCAGTCGCGGCGGGCGACTCCGGTGCCATCGGTGGAACAGGCGCGGTGGCGCGCGGGACCGGCAGCGGCGTCGGCGGGACGGGTGCGGTTGCGGCGGGCGACTCGGGCGCCATCGGCGGAACGGGCGCGGTGGCGCGCGGGACCGGCAGCGGCGTCGGCGGGACGGGTGCAGTCGCGGCGGGCGACTCGGGCGCCATCGGCGGAACCGGCGCCTTGGCCGGCGGGAACGGCGTCGGCGGGACCGGTGCGGTCGCGGCGGGCAAGCCGGGCGGCATCGGCGGCACGGGGGCCGTCGCCGCGGGCGATGCGGGCGGCATCGGCGGTACCGGCATCGTCGGTACGATCACCGGCTTTGGCAGCGTCTGCGTGAACGGCCTCGAAGTGCATTACGCGCCGGCCACGCCGGTTTCCGTGAATGGCCGGCCGGCCGGTGCGAGCGAGCTGGCCATAGGCCAAGTGGTCGCTATCGATGCGGCCGCCGGCGAGCAGGGACTGGTCGCCCGCACTATCGCCGTTCTCGATGCGGTCGAAGGGCCGATCACGCATGTGGCGCCCGACCGGATCCAGGTGATGGAGCAGAGCGTCCGGCTGTCGCCGTGGACCCGGGTCGTGGCGCCGAATGGAGCCACGCTGCCGGCGTCGGCCCTGCGGCCGGGCATGTGGTTGCTGGTGAGCGGCCATCGCAATGGCCATGGCGAAGTGATCGCCACTCGGCTGCAGGAGAGCCACACCGCCGGTCCTGCGTCGGCGATCGGCGCGTTCGAGGCGGGCCACCCGAACCACGAGCGGCTGCACGGCATGCCCGTCAGCGGAGTGCCGGAGGGCGTCATGGCCGGCACGCCGGTCCTGCTCATCGGGAATTGGGACGGCCGACACTTCCATGTCGAGCAGGCGCGGCCCGACCCGGACCTGCCCTTCGCCGCCACTGCCCGCAGCGTGGTCGTCGAAGGCCTGGTGCAAGAGAAAGCCGCCGCCGGCCACCTGCACATCGGCAACTTCGACGTGCAGACCGAGGCGGCTACCGCGATCGTCGGCGGTCGGGCCGCCGATCTTCGCGAAGGGCGGCCGGTACGCGTCGTCGGGACCCTCGCCGGGCCGCGGGAAATCCGCGCCCAGAGCCTGGTCATCGAGCGCGATCCGCGGCCGCGCAAGGAAACCTCCGGCGCCGGCAAGGGTGGCGGCGGGGATCAGTCCTCCGATGATAAAATGAGCGGCGGCGATCGGGCCGATCGCACCGAACGAGTCGAACGTGTCGAGCGCGTCGAGCGTGTCGAACGTGTCGAGCGTGTCGAGCGGCCCGAAACCGGCGGTGGCGGCCGCGGCGGTCGTTGATGTGACCGGTTCAAGCCTATTATTTTGCGTTCAACAACAAAGGAGTCACCACATGAAGAAGATTGCCAGTGCCACGGCCGCCTCCCTGGGGCTGCTGATCACTCCCCTGGCCCAGGCCGACGTGACCTCGTCGATCGGCGCCGACTATTCCAGCGGCAAGTACGGGACGTCCGAGTCCACCGATACCTGGACCATTCCGCTGATGCTCAAGTACGAAAGCGGGCCGGCCATCCTCAAGCTGACCGTGCCCTACGTACATACCACCGGCACCGTCAACCGTGACATCGGTACCGCGGTGCTGACCACCCGCCATACCGAGGAGGGCCTCGGCGACATCGTCGGCAGCGCGTCTTATGCCGTGCTGGAGGGCAAGGGCGGCCTCGGCCTGGACCTCGGCGTCAAGGTGAAATTCGCCACCGCCGAAAAGTCCAAGACCCTGCTGACCACCGGGGAGAACGACTATTCACTGCAAGCCGAGGCCTACCAGAGCTTCGGCGCCACCACCGGCTTCGCCACCCTCGGTTGGACCAAGAAGGGCGATCCCAACGGCATCGATTTCCGCAATCCCTGGTATGCCGACATCGGGGCGTCGTACAAGGTGTCGGATACGCTGAGTGCCGGGGCCTTCTACGACTTTCGCGGCAAGCTGACCGACAGCGGCGCGCATGTCAGCGAAATGACCTTGTTCGTGGCGAACAAGCTGAGCCCGAACTGGAAGCTGCAAGGCTACGTCGTGGCGGGATTCTCCGACGCCAGTCCCGACTGGGGCATCGGCGCCATCCTGGCCTACAAGTACTGAGCTGCTGAAGCGGGTCTTAGGCCGGGTAGCCACGAAGCACCCGGTCCGTGATCCGGACGCTGCGACCTACGAGGGCGCGGCGTCGCTGAGCGCCGGTCGCCGGGACGCTGGCCGACTTGGCGGCAGCCACAGATCGTTGCGCAAGGGCGCTCCCGCGAGGGGAGCGCCCCTGGCCGCCTTCATGCCTTAGCCTGGCGGCGACTCCGTTACGGCATCAATGACGACCGGAGTGATCGACATGCTCGACGCGCTCGACGCGCTGGACGGGTTCGACACGCTCGACCCGTTCGACCGCTTGAACGCGCTCGACCGCTTCGACACGCTCGACGCGCTCGACGCGCTGCGGCCGATCGGCCATCGCTACCCCCTCGACACGCTGCGGCCGCTCGCCGCTGGCGCTCCTTTCGACTGTCGCGGCACGGTCACCGCGGTCGCCGCCGTCGCCGGACGAACGCTCGCCGCGGCCGCTGCTCGCGCTGGTCGAGGCGGTCGTGGTGGTGGCGTCCTTGTGCTGGTGCATCTTGTTGCCGGCCATCGCTGCTCCGGTTTCGTTGTTCAGTCTGACGACGGTGCCGTCGGGTTCGGTCGCCCGTAGGACGAACTCGCTCTGCAGCAGTGTCGCCCCCGTCGCATCGAAGCGCTGTTCGAGCACCAGACGCTGTATCGTCGTCCCGGCCGGCAGGGTGACGGTATTGCCGTTGGACGGATCGGTGAAGCTGAGGCTTTGCGTCAGCATGACGTTCCTAAGGACCGTCTCCGCCTTGACGACCATGCCAGCGGCATTGGCGCGGCTCTCCATCTGCTCCTTGCCGATGGTGGTCCCGGCCGGCAGCGTGATCAGGTCGCCCCCGCCGAGGTCGATCACCAGCGGTGCCGTCAGCGTTACGTTCCTCAGGGCATCGTTGTCGTGCTCGTCGCCGGCCGACGACTTGGACGACTTGTCGTGATCGGCCGCGCCGGCCATCGGCGGCGTGCCGGTCTCGTTGCGCAGGCGCACCAGGGTGCCGTCGGGCTCGGTGGCGCGCAGCACGAATTCACTGCGCAGCACCGCTCCGGCGGCATCGAAGCGCTGTTCGAGCACCAGCCGCTGTATCGTCGTCCCGGCCGGCAGGGTGACCGTCTGGCCGGTGGACGGATCGGTGAACGTGAGGCTGCCCGTCAGCATGACGTTCTTGAGTTCGGTGTCCGCCTTCAGCGGCATGCCGGCGGCATTGGCTCGGGCCTCGATATCCTCCTTGCCGATGGTGGTACCAACCGGCAGCGTGATCAGATTGCCTTGGCCGAGGTCGATCACCAGCGGCGCCGTCAAGGTGACGTTGATCAGTTCGTCCGGGGCCTGCCCGGCGACTTCGTCCATGTCGGCGCGGGTGAGCGCTGCTCCAGTGCCAAGCGCACTGGCCACTGCAAGGGCAATGATCTTCGAATGTCCAGTCATGGCGCATTCTCCTGTGTGGTTGAATGAGGAACCGCAACTGCGTTGCGGCAGGGAACATGGAACGGTTCCCGATTGGCGCGGGAAACATTCCCGCGTCAACCACCATTAGCAGCCATTTTCGGCGATATCAACCACGCTGCCGGTGCCACTATTGCTCCCATCGCTCGCTTTGCCCGGCGGGCAGAACGAATCGGCTTGCTCCGCTGTCAATGTAAATTAATGTAAATGGGCTGCTGCCTGTTCGTTGCGGCCCCTTGCCTGGCCATCGCCGGTTCGTCGCGCCGCTCGCCGACCGCCTTCTTGACGAAGATGGCGTCGCTGCAGAGATGGCGGGAGCGCCGTCCTCGGCCGCCAACCGGGGAAGGCGAGTGCCGGCTTGTTCACGCGGAGGAGACGAAAATGGCTTTGATACGCTGGATTGCCGTTGTGCTGGCGGTTCTGCTCGCCGCGGGATGCGCTTCGATGGACGACGGCAGCATGCGCAACACGAAATCGGCCCCGAGTTCGGGCGGCTATCCCGCCGGCAGCGGCTATTGACGGCGCTGCCGACGGCAGCGCGCGACGCGGCCCGGCCAGCGCCGCGATGCCATTTGCATAAGAGCCGATTTGCCGCCGCGGCGCGGACCCCGCGCGCCGCGTTCAGGCCGGGCGCTGGCGATGACCGCCGGCAGCCGCGGCGCCGAAAGGGCGAGCTCGCCGACGGGCGCCGGCGCTAGAAGCCTTTGCGCCAGGTGGTGGTGTCGGGACGGTCCGGCCGGTCGACCGGGGTGCCGCCCGAGGCGGCGCATGCCGCGAGCCCGGCGGCCAGCAGGCTGGCCAGGATGCGGCGGATCAGCAGTGATCGCATGACATTCTCCTTTGGAACCCAGCCCGGATTGGCGGCAATCACATCCCGCCTCAGTGCGTCCGCCGCGGCCCGGCCGGGAGACGATGGCCGCAGCGCTCGGGTCGCAAGCGTTTGCCGCAGCGGCGAGCACGACCTCGGGCGGCCGCCGTCGCTGCGGCTAATAGCTAGACCGCCGGCGCCTGCCGGGGTTCCCGCGGCCGGTCGCCGGGCGGCCGCGATGCCGCTTCGCCAGCCGCGTGACTAAGGTTACATACGGCCAGGCATTATCTCGTCACTATCCGGCTGTCGCTGCGTTCATCCGAACCATCGCTAACTCAAGGAATTTCCATGCCCAGCATTGCCCGCCGCTCGTTCTTCAAGACTACCGCCGCCGGCGCCGTCGCCCTAAGCCTCGGCGCCGCGCTGCGGCCCGCTTTCGCCGCTGACGACGTCAAAGACGTGAAATTTGCCAAGGACCCGAAGAATTTGCAGCCCGGTCTCGAAACGGCCCACACTCCGGCGATCGCGCTCGAAAAGGTGGAGAGCAAGAACGTCGCCTATGGCAAGACGCCGGCCGGCGACTTCTACCGGGTCACCGTCCAGGCCAAGCACGAGGCCACCAAGGAACACCATATTTATGGCATTGCGCTTTATCTGAACGGCGAACTGGTGGCCGACCACACGATGAATCAGGCCCAGGCCGAGGCGTCGCTGCCCACCGTCAGTTTCGTGCAGCGCCTCAAGAGCGGCGATGAGCTGCTCGCCGTGACCACCTGCAACGTACACGGCAAGTGGGGCAACCGGGCCACGGTTTGAAGCCGGCCCGCCGTTTCCGCTAGCGCCGCATCACCGCCGCCCGACCATGTCTCGCCGCCACCAGCCGCCGTTGCTTAGGGCCGGGCTGCGTAAGCTTAGTCACCGAGCGCCGGCGTCGGTGACCTCGGTTACATATCTTCGTTACAGATGCCTCAATAATGGCGTTGCGGACGATGCCCGTATCGCCCTCGCCACCCCTGCCACCCCTATCACCCTCACTGGAGAGTCTCAATGAATGCTTTGAAGCGTTTCGCCGTGCTGATCGTTCTCGCCGTCTCGGTCGCCGCCTGCACCAGCATGCAGCCGGAGCAGAAGAGCCTTTACGACCGCCTCGGCGGCAAGGATGCCATCACCGCCGTGGTTCAGCATCTGTGGGGCGTGGTCGCCAAGGATGCCCGCATCAACGGCTTCTTCGCCCACACCAAGCCGGACGCCTTCGCCGGGCAGCTGATCGACTTCCTTTGCCAGGGAACGGGCGGCCCCTGCGTCTATAAGGGCCAGGACATGGTCAAGGCCCACGTCGGCATGAAGATCGGCAGTGCCGACTTCGACGCCCTCGCCGAGGACATCGTCATCACTCTCGACTACTTCAAGGTGCCGTCGAAGGAGAAGGGCGAAGTGATGAGCATGCTGGGCGGCATGAAGCAGTCCGTCATCAACCACTGAAGCGTCCCGGCGGGAAGGGCCCCGAGGCAAGCGGCCCTTGCCGCCTGATCATCACCCCCCCCGCGCCTGGCGCCGCCCGCGGCCCCTGGCGCGGCCGCTACGATGGCGCCTTCGCCTGAGTGCGGAGCTTAGGGCCGCCGCTAGTGGTCTGCTTCGCAAGTCTTACTACCGCCTTTCCGTCCGGCGTCGTCCCGGCGAAGGCCGGGACCCAGATGCAGACTGGATTCCGGCCTTCGCCGGAATGACGGATGGAATGTCTTTCGGTGCGGTGAATTCACAAGCACTACACTAGACTCTGACTTCGATCCGCGTGCCGCGGCCGGCGGCCGATTCGACACGGAAGGAAGCGCCGGCGAATTCGGCGCGCTCGCGCATCGTGACCAGCCCCTGTCCGAGCATGTCGTCGCCATAACGGCGTCGTCTTTCGTCGAAGCCGATGCCGTCGTCGGCGACGCTCAGGACCACCTGCCGGCCCTCGTTGGCGAGCACGATGCGGACCGACTGGGCGTGGGCGTGCTTGGCACAGTTGGTCAATGCCTCGACGGCGATGCGGAACAGCATCGATTCGTTGTCGAGGGTCGGACGTTGGCTGAAGCGGGCGCCATCGACCGACACGGCGATGCCGGTGCGACGGCCGAACTGCTGCGCGTAGCTCTCGATCGCGGCCAGTACGCCGGCATAGTCGAGGACCGGCGGCCGAAGTTCGGCGCAGATCTCGCGGATGCTCGCCGTGGCGTCGTCGACCAGGGCGGAGGTGTCGTCGAGCAGGGTCTCGAGGAACTCCGGCAGCGGCAGCGGCAGCGCTTCGATGATGTTGGCAAGATTGATCCGCAGCGCGGCGAGATTCGGACTGGTGCGGTCATGGAGTTCGGCCGAGAGGTGTTTGCGTTCCTCTTCCTGGGCGGCGGCCAGACGCCGGGCCATCTGGTTGAGCCGCTCGGCCTGGACGGCGCGCGCCTGTTCGGCCTGCTTGAGGTCGCTGATGTCGGTCACGGCGGTGCGGATTGCCAGTGCCGCTTCGCTCTCGCGGCCCGGTGAAATCAAGACGCTGTCGGCGCGGGCGACGAAGACGCGGCCGTCCGGGCGCCGCAGCGTCAGCTCGCAAGCCGGCTGCTCCTCGCCCTGCAGCACGCGGGCCAGATAATGGGTCCAGCGGCCGCGCTGCCCGGCATCGACGAAGCCGTCGAAACTGCGCCCGATCAGCCCTCCGCGGACGATGCCCAGCAGCCGCGCGCCGGTCAGGTTGGCTTCGACGATCAGCCCGGCGCTGTTGAAGGTGAAGTAGCCGAGCGGGGCGAAGTCATAGAGGTCGGCGTAGCGATCGCGGGCGAGCTCGAGCGTCAGCCGCGCTTGGCGCAGCTCCTCGTTCTGCACCTCGAGTTCGATCTGGTGCACCTGGAGCTCGTGGACCAGTTCCTCGGCGCTCCGCTCGCGCCGGTCTTCCGACGGAGCGGCGGTGTTAGCCAATTCGGCCTCGGCCCGCTGGCGCAAGCGGCGATCGGGGGGGGCGGCAGCGGAGGATTCGTCGGCCATCGGACTGTCGCAGGAAGCGCCTGTTTTCGCTCGTACGGAGCGCGTGGCTAAGAAAGCATCGCGGTTCGCCGGGCCGCCACCGGCCCCGCTACCGGCATCGACGCGGCGGGGAAGGGCAATCGTCCAGCCTGTTCGCATTCTGCGGCGTTCTGCCGTTTTCGTCCACTACGGCCGCCGCGACCGGGAGCCGACCGGCGCGGCGCTCGAAAGGGGTAATATTCGGCGCCATGAGCGTTCGAATTATCCTGGTCGACGACCACCAGATGTTTCGGCAAGCCCTGCGGATCATGCTGGAAAAGGCCGCCGATCTCGAAATCGTCGCCGAAGCCGGCAGCGTTGCCGAGCTGCTGCCCTGCATCCGGCAAAGTAATCCCGATGTCATTTGCATGGATATCGGCATGCCGGGGATCAACGGTATCGCCGCGACCCGCGAGGTCCTGGCCATCGATCCCCGCATCAAGGTCATCGGCCTGTCCTCGTTCACCGACAAGGAATACGTGTTGGGCCTCCTCGATGCCGGCGCCGTCGGCTACGTGGCGAAGGCGGAGGCCACCGACGAGTTGCTGCGGGCGATCCGCACGGTGCAGTTGGGTCGTGTCTACTTGTCGCCGGGCATCAGCGCCAGCCTCGCCGGGCTGGTCCGCGACGGCGTCGTGCAAGATGTCGGCGCATCCCGGCTGGGTCCCCGGGAACTACAGGTGCTGCGCCTGGTCAGCGAAGGCCACTCGTCGCAGGAAATCGCCGCGCGCCTGCGCGTGGCCCCGGCGACGGTCGACGTCCATCGCCGCAACATCATGCGCAAGCTCGATCTGCACAGCGTCGCCGAGCTGACCAAGTACGCGATACGCAACGGCATCACCTCGTCGTGATGCGCGTCGGCGCGCCGCGCGCCGGCCCGGCCGGCCCCGCTTACCGAATTGTCGGTAGTCAAATCATTGTTCGCCGGTATTTCTCGCTGCACTCGCGTTCGCTACGATGGGCACGCAGTCGCAGCGGTGCGTCCGAACCAAGCCGAGCCTTAGACTCCGTGACGAGAGCCGGGACTCGCGGCGGATGCCGCAACGGTCTTGGTCCGGGAGGGACAGAAAATGCAGGATTCATCCATGTCGGCGAACCCGCCGTGCTTCCTGATGAGGCCCCGCCGTCGCGCCACGATGGCGTGGAGCGATGCCAGCCGCTTTTCATATTCGGCGCACGGCGAGGTCTTCCGCTGGAGCGCCCGATACGAAACCGGATTCGCCGAAATCGATGCCCAGCATCGCCGTTTCGTGGCCCAGATCAACCGGCTCGGACTGCTCCGGGTGCGTGGCGGCCACGCCGCGGACGTCGATGCGCTGATTTCCTTCCTGACCGAATACACCACCAGCCATGTCGATCGCGAAGAAACCCTGATGCAAGCGGCCGGGGTGAGCGAGGAGCATCTCGCCGCCCACTGCCGGGCGCATCAGGCCTTCCCCGACCAAGTCCGGAAACTGCTGGCCGACGCCGGCGAAGACGTTCCGCGGACCATCGACAGCCTGCTGCCCTACCTGATCGAATGGGCGGTCGTCCATCTGCTCGACGCCGATTTGCGGATGGCCGCCGAAATTCGCGCCCTGAGCGCCGGTGCGGCTGCGGCGCGGGGCGAAGCGGCGGCGCATGCCGAGCAGGGCAATGGCATGCTGCTGGAAGCGCTGGATGAACTCTACAGGCAGCTCGGCGCGGCCTATGCGCGGCTCGCGGCGGCGGAGGACAAGCTGAGGTCGTCGAGCGCGGCCTGACTCCGGGTCGTCAGCGCTGTCGTCGCCGCGGCTTCTCCCGCGAGGTCCGGCGCATCCCGGCGGGTCCGCAGGACAGGGACCGTGCCGGCCGACTGGACAGCCCTCCCTTAGATAGAGTCTACTGCAGGCTGTGCCGGATTTCGGCAAGCGGCCGGCGCAGCCGTCCCGGCTTGAGCGAACCGCAGCGCCGCCTCCCTTCGGCAACATCGGTAAGCCATGAAGAATCAGACCCCGGCGAGCGCCGCGAAGAACCAGGGCGCCGGTGCGGCGCCCGGCGCTGACTTAGCTCCGCCTCAAGCGGGCGGCGACGGCCCGTTCCCCATCGTCGGCATCGGCGCTTCGGCCGGCGGCCTCGAGGCCCTCGAACAGTTCTTTGCCGGTGTTCCCGCGGCGAGCGGCCTGGCCTTCGTCGTCGTCCAGCACCTCGACCCGACGCACAAGGGCATCATGCCCGAACTGTTGCAGCGATCCACCGCGATGGCGGTGGTGCAGGCCAGGGAGCGCCTCAAGGTGAAGCCGGATTGCGTCTATGTGATCCCGCCCAACAAGGACATGAGCATACTCGATGGGGCGCTGCACCTGTTCGAACTGCCGACGCCGCGCGGCCTGCGCCTGCCGATCGATTTCTTCCTCCGCTCGCTGGCCAGCGACCGGCAGCAGCTTAGCATCGGCGTGATCCTCTCGGGCATGGGCTCCGACGGCACCCTGGGACTGCGCGCGATCAAGGAGAGGGCCGGCCTGACGCTGGCCCAGGAGCCGGCCAGCGCCAAGTTCGACGCCATGCCGCGCAGCGCCATCGATGCCGGCCTCGCCGACATCGTGGCGCCGGCCCGCGAGCTGCCCGGCCGCATCGTCGCCGCTCTGCGCCGCACGCCGGGCGCCGGGCGCAGCGCAGCGGAACTCGAAAACAAGGCCAGCAGTGCCCTGGAGAAGATCGTCATCCTGCTGCGGATGCAGACCGGCCACGATTTCTCCGAATACAAGCACAGCACCCTCTATCGCCGCGTCGAGCGGCGCATGGGTATACACCAGATCGAACGGATCGCCGACTACGTCCGCTTCCTGCGCGAGAACCCGCAGGAAGTCGAGCTGCTCTTCAAGGAACTGCTGATCGGCGTCACCAGCTTCTTCCGCGATCCGGAGGCCTGGGCCTGCCTGGCCAGGCAGGCGCTGCCGGCGCTGCTGGCGCGCAGCCCGGCCGGCACGGTGTTGCGGGCCTGGGTGCCGGCCTGCTCGACCGGCGAGGAGGCCTATTCGCTGGCCATCGTCTTCCGCGAGGTCCTCGAGCAAAGCCGGCCCGCGGCGCGCCTGTCGCTGCAGATCTACGCCACCGACCTCGATGCCAACGCCATCGACAGCGCCCGCCAGGGCAGCTATCCGCCCAACATCGGCGCCGACGTGTCGCCGGAGCGGCTGAAGCGCTTCTTCGCCGCCGACGAAGGCGGCTACCGGATCGTCAAGGAAATCCGCGAAATGGTGATCTTCGCGGCGCAGAACGTCATCAGGGACCCGCCCTTCACCAAGCTCGACCTGCTCAGCTGCCGCAACCTGCTGATCTACCTGGAGCCCAAACTGCAGAACAAGCTGCTGCCGCTGTTCCACTACAGCCTCAATCCCGGCGGCATACTGTTGCTCGGCACCGCCGAGACCGTCGGCGCCGCCACCGACCTGTTCGCCCCGTTGGACGCCAAGGCGCGCCTTTACGCGCGTAAGGACATTGTCATGAGCGCGCGGCTGGTCGAGTTTCCGACGCGGCAGATGCAGACGGCTCCGGAGCGCAGCGAAGAGCGGCGGATGGCGGCGCCGGCCGGCAACTTCCAGGCCCAGGCCGATCAGCACCTGCTGCGCAGCCTGTCGCCGCCGGCGGTGCTGGCCACCGGCAGCGGCGACATCGTGTATATCAACGGGCACACCGGTAAATATCTGGAGCCCGCCTCCGGCAAGGCCAACTGGAACATCTACGCCATGGCGCGGGAGGGCTTGCGCCACGAACTGGCCGGCGCCTTTCAGAAGATCACCCGCGAAGGCGGCGTGGTGCGCGTGTCCGGCATCAAGGTCGGTGGGCCGGACAGTCCGCCGAGCCTCGACCTGCGCCTCGAAATGATCGCCGAGGCGGGGCCCCTGCACGGCCTGGTGATGATCGTCTTCCACGAGCTGGCGGCGCTGCCGCCGGCGAAGCGGGCGCGCGGCCGGCCGACGCCGGCCGATGCCGTCCGGGTGCGCGAACTGGAGCTGGAACTGCAGGCGGCGCGCGAACAATTGCAGACCGTCCGCGAGGAGATGCAGAGTTCCCAGGAGGAACTGAAATCGGCCAACGAGGAACTGCAATCGACCAACGAGGAGTTGCAATCGACCAACGAGGAACTGACCACCTCCAAGGAGGAGATGCAGTCGCTCAACGAGGAGCTGCAGACCGTCAATGCCGAGCTGCAATCGAAGGTGGACGACCTGTCGCGGGCCAGCAGCGACATGAAGAACCTCCTCGACAGCACCGACATCGCCACGGTGTTCCTCGACGGCGCGCTGCACGTGCGCCGCTTCACGGCCATGGCCACCCGCATCATCAAGCTGATCCCCGGCGATGTCGGGCGGCCGCTGAGCGACATCGTCAGCGAACTCGATTACCCGGACTTGCAGAACGACGCCGCGGAGGTGCTGCGGTCCTTGGTGTTTTCGGCGAAGGATGTCGCCACCCACGACGGGCGCCACTTCGCGGTGCGGATCATGCCGTATCGGACGACGGAGAACGTCATCGACGGCGTGGTCATCACCTTCGTCGACATCAGCGCGGCGAAACGGCTGGAGGCGGAACTGCGCTACGACGGGGTCCGCAGCGCCTGATCGGCACTGCGATCCGGGGGCCGCGAAGCGGCATCCGCTAAAGACGTTGGAATATCGTCCTGGATTCCGGGTTCTGCCCTGACGGGCAATCCCGGAATGACGGTGTCCGCCACTGGCCGCTTGCTGCCGCGGTCGCCTGGAGCCACGCAGCGCTGGTGCCGCGCCGCGACATCGCCCACGGGGCTACAATCGACCGAACCCGACGGATGGCGCATGGACGAACTCAAGACACTCGAAGCGATGGGCATGACCCTGCCGAGCCCGGTCTATCTGATGGGTGCCGTCCTGTTCAGCGTCGTCGGTTATGCCGCTTATCGGTACGGGAAGAAGGCCTCGCTCGAGATCATCAAGTGGCTCGGCGTGGCCCTGATGCTGTATCCCTACGTCATTTCGCAAACGTGGCTGCTGTATGCCCTCGGTGCGGGTCTGTGCATCGGTTTGTATGTTTTTCGGCGCTAAGTTTCTACACCCTTGCCGGGCGAGAATTGAAGGAGGTCATCCATATGCCTGATATAACCATGCTTGCGCATCCCGAACTGTTCGACGAAGACGGCCTGGTCCGCGATTTTTCCCTGTGGTCGGAGGCGCTGGCCGAGGCGATCGCGCAGGAGGTCGGCATCGGTCCGCTCAGCGCAGCGCATTGGCGGATCGTCCGCGCCATGCGCGAACATTACGCCAAGCTCGGCGTCGCACCCGCGATGCACCGCGTCTGCCATGACGCAGGCATCGAGCGGCAGCAGGTCAATGAGCTCTTCGGCCACTGCCTGGTGGCCTGGCGAGTGGCCGGATTGCCCAACCCCGGCGAAGAGGGCAAGGCCTACCTGAGCGGCATGTAAGCCACTCGCATGGAGCGGGCGCAGCCCGCGAACGGCGGTCACCCCCTTCATCGGGAAGGGGGTCGGGGGAAAGGTTGTCCAGCGAGCCGCCGGGCACCGCGCGCCTATCGGCGAGCGGTGCCCGCGGTGGGCCTGCGCCGCAACTGCCAGGCCAGAAAACTGACCACGAAGACATTGCCGGCCAGCACGCCGGCACTGATCAGCGACGGCCGATGCAGCAGATGGCCGATCTCGAAGGGGATGTAGAGGCCGCCCGACAAGGCCCCGAGCCATTCGCCCCAGGCCCGCTCGTTCCACAGCCCATAGGCTTCCAGGAAGCGCACCAGAATATAGGCCGACGCCAGGAGCAGCAGCGAGCGCAGGTCGGCGCCCGGCAGCAGGTCGGCATAATGGAGGAGGATAGACGGATAGCGGCCATCGGGGTTCAGGTGGAAGCGGCCGATCAGGTCGATGGCCAGGTGTCGCACGTCGCGGTGCAGCAGGTCGAGCACGCCGATGACGGCGGCGAGCGCGGCGATGCCCTTGACGGCCTCGAACACGGCGATCGCGTGCAGGGTACGCCGCGTGGCGACGGGATGGTTTGCTTCGACCGGGCGGGTCGGCTCGGAATCGGTCATGGCCGGGCGCTCGTTCGCCGCAGATGAATTTATCGATGGGACACACAGCTTAGCTTAGCCGCAGGAGCGTCCTAATGACGCGCAAACCGAACACCGGCCAGCGCTTTTCCGCGGGGTTTGGTGTTCGGGTTGGTCGCAGCGGCCGGCGGATAGCGAAAGCTCGCCGCGGCGCCGGCAGCGCCGAGTTCGCGATCGCTTAGTGCGCCGGATATTTGGCCGGATCGGCCATCTTCTGGGTCAGCGCGGTCAGTTCCGCAACCGTCAGCTTGTCGTCGTAGACGCCGGCGGCGACCTGGATACCGGTCGAGAAGGCGATATCGGCGGTCAGCGCAAACGACAGCTTGCGCGACACGCGCCCGGCGCCCGGCCGGGTCCAGACGTACTCGACCCAGCCGCCGCGGGGTTGGGCGCCGGCCTTGCATAGATCCTTGAAGATGTACTTGCCGTTGTTGTCGGTGATCTGCATGATCGAGCGGCCGACCAGGTCCGGGCGCATCGGGTGGGCGACCATCCGGTCGAGGCGACAGTCGAAGGCGAAGACATAGCTGTCCTTCCACACCCAGGGCCCGTCCTTGCTGTTGAGCGCAGCAAAGCCGGCTGCTCCCTTGTCTTGGAGAAACTTTGCCGCGGCCCCGACATTGGTGATCACCTCGTCGGGCGTGGCCGCCTCTTCGGCGGCCGGCGCGGCGCAAGCCCAATCGGCAAACAGCGAAATCAGCACGGCCAGCGTGCAACTGCGGATCAGTGGCATTTCAATCCCCTCCAGATATTTCAAACAAGAAGCCCGACGTGAAGCATCGTGTGCCCATTAGAGCCAGGGCTTTCCGACCGGCAGCACGTCGCGACCGAAGACGTCGGCGAATATCAGGTGCGCCATGATGTACCAGGCCATCGCCGCAGTCGCCATCAGTTCGTAGCCGGCCACCACGGTCAGCTCGGGAAAGCCGAAATGAGCGAAATCGAGCAGCACGAAGCCGATCAGCAGCAGGGTGAAGGTCAGGCCCAGCGCGCCGCTGATGCGCATCGAGCCCACCCAGAGGATAGCCGTGAATGCGGTCCAGGCGACGAGAAACCAACCGATGTCGGTCTTGCTCGAGACGTAGATGTTGAACTGGTTGCCGATCAAGAGCAGCGCCAGCGAGATCCAGAAGCAGCCGTAGGCCGTGAAAGCGCAATAGCCGAAGTTGTTGCCGGTCTTCATCTCCTGAAGTCCGGCGATCATCTGCGCCAGGCCGCCGAAGATCAATCCCAGCCATATGACCGGGCCGATTCCCATCCAGCCGACATTGTGGAACTGCAGGATCATCGTCGTCAGACCGAAACCCGCCAGTCCGACGACCGCCGGATTCCCCAACTTCTGTTCTGCCATATCGCCGCTCCAGTTAATTTTTAGAAATCTGCACCACGATCCTCGCCATCGACCCGCTTCGAGACTGCGCGCATCCGGCGATTCGCCCCAGCGTCGTGGCGAATCGCCGTGCCGGTCCTGCGTCGGGGGTGATGACGAAACTGCGCGATTATGCAGCAATCGCCGGGCAATCGGCGCGCCACAGGCAAGCCGGCCCCATGTCAGGGTAGATCGCTAGCGGGCGGTCCGCAACCCGTGCGCCCCGTCCGTGGGCGCTCGCCGCGCCGGGCTTTGTTTCCCCGTGGGCGGTTCGATCGTCTGAAATCGGTCGTGGAGGAGCATGATCATTGTCACGGCGGAGCGCTTGCCGATAGTGAGGAAAGGCCACTCCCGGCGACGAACGGCTCGTCGCGGGGCGGCGCAGGAGGCAATGCCGGGCGGGACTGTTGCACCGATATTTCGCGTAAGATCATTGTGGCCGTCCGAACCCGATCAGTCATCTCGATCCACCATGCGCGTCTCGGGAATATGGCGAATGTCCGACCAATACAATAGCGAAAATAGGGCTGCGCCCGACCCGCCCGGCACGCCCGACGGAACGGAAACCCCGGTCGGCGACGTGTATGCCGATGTGATAGCGCACCTGCCTAACGGTGTCGCCTATTGCCGGATGCTGTTCAGGGATGGACGACCGGACGACTTCGTCTATCTCTTCACCAACCCGGCTTTCCATGCTCATACGGGGCTGGGCGCCGTCGTCGGCAAACGCGTCAGCGAAGTCATCCCCGGACTGCGCGAGTCCAATCCGCAACTCTTCGAAATCTATGGCCGCGTCGCCGCCGGCGGCGCGCCGGAAGCATTCGAGATTTTTGTCGAACCGCTACGGCAATGGTTCGCGGTGCAGGTCCGCAGTCCTAAGCCCGATCATTTCGTTGCCGTTTTTCATGGCATCACCGCGCGCAAACAGGCCCAGGCGGCGCTGCTGGCGAGCGAACAGCGCATGGAACTGGCGCTTGGCGGCGCCGAACTGGGTCTGTGGGACCTCGATATTGCGAGCGGAAGCTTTGCCAGCAACCCGCGCCTCGTCGCCATGATGGGCTATGTCCCCGGCGAATTCGAGATCAACGCCGAGACCTTGCTGGCGCTGCGCCATCCGGACGACGCGGCGAAATTCGATGCGAGCGTCTATGCGCACCTGAAAGGGCAGACGCCGATTTTCGAAGCCGAGTACCGGATGCGCCACCAGGATGGCCACTGGGTCTGGATCCATTCCCGCGGCAAGGTCGTGGAGCGGGACGACAGCGGTCGGGCGATGCGCATGACCGGCACCAACCTCGACATCAGCGAGCGCAAACGGGCACAGGAGGCGCTGCAGACCAGCGAGGCGCGCTTCCGGCTGCTGTCCGCGGCGACCTTCGAGGGCATCGCCGTGACCGAACAGGGTCGCTTCGTCGATGCCAACGACCAGTTGCTGAGCATGCTCGGTTATCGGCGCGAGGAACTGATCGGTCTGCCTGTTGCCGACCTGCTTCCGGCCGAGGATCGCGAACGGGTGCTGGACAGCATCCGCAGCGGCTGCGAAAGCCATATCGAGCATGCCATGATCGGCAAGGACGGCCGGCACGTCCAGGTCGAGGCCCAAGGTCAGACCAGCGACCGCGAAGGGCGTGCCATCTGCATCACCGCCCTGCGCGACATCAGCGAACGCAAGCGCGTCGACGCCGAGCTGGAACAACACCGGCACCATCTCGAAGAGCTGGTACGGCAGCGCACGGCGGCCTTGATGGAGACCGAGGCCAAGGCCAGCCATATCCTGCAGTCCAGCGCCGACGGTCTTTTTGGCGTCGACCATGAGGGCACCATCACCTTCATCAACCCGGCGGCCTGCGCCCTGCTCGGCTACAGTGCCGAGCAGGCCATCGGCCGTTGCGCCCATACCCTCTTTCATCACAGCAAGCCGGATGGCAGCACCTATCCGGCCGAAACCTGCCCCAGCCACATGGCCATGCTTAGGAGCCAGCAAATCCGCGTCGACAACGAGGTGTACTGGCACGCCGACGGTCACGCCGTTCCGGTGATGTATGCGGTGCACCCGATGATCCGCAATGGCGTGAATACCGGGGCGGTCGTCAGCCTTGTCGATATGAGCGAACAGCGCGCCGCGGCCGAGGCGCGCGAGCAGGCGCTCAGTGCGGCACAGGAACTGGCGCGGGTGAAGAGCGAATTTCTGGCCAACATGAGTCATGAGATTCGCACTCCGCTCAATGGCCTGCTGGGCTTCGCCAACATTGGCCAGCGCAACTACCGCGACAGCGAAAAGGCGCGCCGGGCCTTCGCAAAGATCCTCTCTTCCGGCAACATCCTGCTCGGGGTCATCAACGACATCCTCGACTTTTCCAAGATCGAGGCCGGCAAGATCCAGATCGAGCAGACCGAGGTATCGCTCCTCGATGTCATAAACGCCGCGCTGGAGCTGGTCGCCGACCGGGCCCGTGACAAAGGACTCGATCTGCGCGTCGAACTGGCCGCCGACCTGCCGCGGACCTGTAGCGGCGATCCGGTGCGCATGAGCCAGATCCTCCTCAACCTGCTGTCCAATGCCGTCAAATTCACCGAGGCCGGCAGCGTCACGGTAACGGTGCTCAGGCAGGGCGCCGAGCTGGTGTTCCGGGTCGCGGATACCGGCATCGGCATCAGCGACGCGCAGCGCGCTGCGCTGTTCAGACCCTTCCATCAGGCCGACGGTTCGACGACCCGCAAGTTCGGCGGCACCGGGCTCGGCCTGGCGATCACCAAACGCATGCTGGAGTTGATGGGCGGCGAAATTCGCCTGGAAACCCGGCCCGGCCTCGGCAGCACCTTCGAGTTCCGGCTGCCTTATGTCGAAGCCGACGCCGCGACCGCGGAACGGATTGCCGGTCGCGCCGAGGCAACGGCGGCGGCGCGGCAACCCTTGCAGGGCATCGCCATCCTCGTCGCCGAGGACGATGCGATCAGCCGCATGGTGCTTGAAGAAGAGCTGAGCGACGCCGGGGCCGAGGTCGTGCTGGCCGGCGACGGACGCGAGGCGCTCGACCGGGTGATTCGCGACGGCCGCGCCGCCTATGACGTTATCCTGATGGACATCCAGATGCCGGAGCTGGACGGCTACCAGGCGACGCGCCGCATCCTCGAACTGGCGCCCGACCTGCCGATCATCGGCCAGACCGCGCACGCCTTCGGCGAAGAACGGGACAAGTGCTTCGCCGCGGGCATGGTCGCGCATATCGCCAAGCCGATCGACCCCGAGACGCTGGTCGAGCTGGTGCGCACGCATGTTGCGCGCAAACGCGGGACTTAGATGGCAAGGCCCGCCAGGCTTGCTTAGGCTCGCCCGGCGTCCGGCACCTGGGCACCGTCGCGACCGGCAGTGTCCGCCCTTAGCACTCGTCCAAGATTAGCGCTGTCACTCAGTCGCCGAAGTTCGTCCCCACCCGACGCGCGCTGCCGATCGAGGCCTGGTTGCGCGGCACGGTCTTGACCTTGCCGGCGACATCTTCGAGTTGCACCGGGCGCGTGCCTTCGCCCTTTGCCGCCACCATGACGCCGTACGTGCCCTTGGCAAGCAGATCAGCGCAGGCCGTACCCAGACGCGTGGCGAGAATACGGTCGGCCGCCGACGGCGCACCGCCGCGCTGCACGTGGCCGAGGATGGTGACGCGGGCTTCCAGGCCGGTCAAACTTTCCAGGCGCTTCGCCAGTCGCAGCGTCCGGTCGGCGTAGAGCAGCTCGGCCGCATCCGCTTCCCGGTCGTCCGCCTTGCGCCCGTCTTCGACTCCTGCCGACTTCCTGCCCACCGCCTTGGCCGCCGCGATGGCGGCCAGATCCTGCTTGGAGATGGCCCCCTCGGCCACGGCGACAATGGAGAACGGCTTGCCGCCGCGTACCCTTGCCCGGATCGCCTCGGCCACGCTGTCTATATCGTAGGGAATTTCCGGGATCAGGATGACGTCGGCACCGCCGGCGATTCCCGCACCGAGTGCCAGCCAGCCGGCTCGGTGGCCCATGATCTCGACGACGATGATGCGGTGATGACTATGGGCCGTGCTATGCAGGCGATCGATGGCCTCGGTGGCGATGCCCAGCGCGGTATCGAAGCCGAAGGTGATGTCCGTACCGACGACATCGTTGTCGATCGTCTTGGGCAGCGTGACGACGTTGAGCCCCCGCTGTTTGAGGCGCAGGGCATTCTTTAGGGTGCCGCCGCCGCCGAGGCAGACCAGGCAGTCGAGATGGTTGTCATGGTAGTTGCCGGCAATGGCGTCGAGCATGTTCAGGACTTTGCCGCCCACCGGCATCTTGTGCGGCTTGTCGCGGCTGGTGCCGAGGATGGTGCCGCCGACGGTGAGTATGCCCGACAGCTGGCCGCCATCGAGAGGTGCGGTACGGTTTTCCATCAGGCCGCGAAAACCATCGCGGAAGCCGACGATGTGCATGCCGTAATAGCCCAGTACCGCCTTGCCGACGCCGCGGATGGCGGCATTGAGGCCGGGACTGTCGCCACCGGCGGTGAGAATGCCAATGAATTTGCTCATGGCGCTTCGGCTGGCACGGGCCCGAATCACGGCTGGCGGGCCAGGCGGTGCTTGTCCATCCGGTAGCGCAGCGTGTCGCGGGTAATGCCCAGCAGGCGAGCCGCCTGGGTGACGTTCCAGGACGATGTTTCGAGCGCTTGCACGATGAGGTCGCGTTCGACCTCGTCAAGATGGGGGACGGCGGTCGGAGCGCCCCGCGTCGCCGGTGCGGATGCGGCGCTGACGGCCATGTCCACCATGCCGAAAAAAGCCATGTGAGCAGCAGTAATGACCGGCTCGCGGGCCAGTAGTACGGTTTGCTCGACCAGGTTGCGCAGCTCGCGAACGTTGCCCGGCCAGCTGTGACCAAGCAGGGCCGCTTCGGCATCGGCGCCGAAGCGCAAACTTCCCTTGTCGTAGCGGGCGGCTTGCTGGGCGAGGAAGTGACGGGCGAGGAGGAGGATGTCGTCGCCGCGTTCGCGCAGCGGCGGCAGCGTCAACTGGACTATGCGCAGACGGAAGTAGAGGTCGGAGCGGAAGCGTCCGCTGGCGATGAACTCCATCAGCGGTTGGTGCGTTGCGGCGACGATGCGCACATTGACCTTGCGATCACGGACGTTGCCGAGCGGACGCACTGTTTTCTCCTCGAGCAGTTTGAGCAGCTTGACCTGAAGGGCAAGTCCCATGTCGCCCACCTCGTCGAGAAAGAGGGTGCCGCCATCGGCCGCCTGGACCAGGCCGATTTTTTTCTCCTTGGCATCGGTGAATGCGCCGCGCTCGTGGCCGAACAGCTCGGATTCGAGGAGTTGCGTCGGAATCGTTCCGCAGTTGAGCTCGATGAATGGGCCCGACCGGCGCGGCCCTTCGTAGTGGATCGCCCGCGCCAGAACCTCCTTGCCGGTACCCGTTTCGCCCGTAATCAGGACGGCCGGGGGTTCGTCATCACCGAGCGCGGCCTCGGCTGCCAGCAAGCGGCTAAGCGTTGTCTTGAGTTCGATCATCGGCGCCGATTCGCCGATCAGTTGGCCGATCCCGCTGTCGCGACTTTCCCGGTTGCGATAATAGGACAGCGCATGCGCGGTCCGTTCTTCACTGAACAGTTTCTCGACCAGCAGGCGCATTTCTTCCAGCACGACCGGCTTGGTCAGGAAATCCACTGCGCCGAGTTTCATCGCCTTGACCGCCAGGTCGACGCTGCCTTGTCCGGTCATCATGACCACCTTGATCGCCGGATCGGCCTTGCGCAATGCCGCCAGCATCTCGATGCCGTTCATGCCGGGCAGGTGGTAGTCGAGCAGCACAACGTCGGGCTTGAAGACGTCGAGCTGGCGCAGTCCGTCCTCGGCGCTGAGGGCGGCCCGCACATCGTAGCCGGCTCGCTCGAAATAGATCTTGATGTTCTTGGCGAGAACGGTTTCATCATCGATGATCAGCAGTGCGTGGCTCATGCTTGGCGATCCTTAGGTTGGCCATCGTGGGCGCGCAGGTGAAGGCGAACCGTGGTGCCTTTGCCGAGCTTGCTTGCCAAATCCACCGTGCCGCCGAGCCGTTCGATCAGCCTCTGCACGAGCGGCAAACCAAGCCCCATGCCGTTATGCTTGGTGCTAAAGAAGGGCTTGAAGACGCTGTCGGCGCTCTCCTGCGTCATGCCCGGCCCGTTGTCGACGACCTCGACAACGACGCCGCCGACCGGGTCCGGCCGGGAGCCCAGGACGATCTCTCCTCCCTCGGGCATCGCCTCGCTGGCATTGGCGATCAGACTGCCGATCAACTGGCCGAACATCGCCGCCTCGCCGCGTACCGGTGGCAGGCCGGGTGCCAGTTCGAGACGGACGGCCATCTTCTGCCGTTCAAGATCGTGCCGGTAGGTATCCACCGTTTTGGCCAGCACGGCGTTGATGTCCACCGCTTCGATCCGGGCGTGTGCCGGTTTGGCATAGGTCAGCAATTGGCGAATCCACAGTTCCAGGCGGTCGACCTGGCCAACGATGTCGCTTATGTAGTCGCGCGCATCCGCGGGCAGCTCGCTGCTGAGGGAGATTTCGGCCGAGGAACGGATCGAGGACAGCGGGTTGCGCAGGCCATGGGTGATGGCGGCACTCATTTGCCCGACCAGGGCGAGGGCTTCACTCTCGATCAACTGTTCACGCTGGCGTTCGATGATCCAGTGCGCCCGGCGGACGATCCAGAACAATGCAGCGTAGAGAAATACGCCGGCAGCGAAGGCCGCGGCCCAGATCAGGCGCTCGCCGCTGCGGATGGCGTCGAAGAGTGGCCGCGGTATCTTGTACAGCTCGACCACCCCGATGACCTGGCGACCCTGTTCGTCGAAGATCGGAATGTAGCTCTCGACAAATTGGCGCACCCCGGCGTCGAAATCCTGATACTCGGCCTTCGGCAGCCGCTCGCGATCGACGACGCCGCTATGCACGACCAGTTCGGCCTTCAAGGCCTCGTCAAGCTCGTCGTTGTCGTCAAAGCTGCGGCCGATCAGCTTGGCGTCGCTCGACCAGATCATCTGCCGCTGCGGTGAATAGACATTGGTTCGCACCACGTCGGGCATCTTGGTCATATGCGTGAAGATTTCCCCTTTCTCGGCATCGGTGGTTCTGGGGCCGCCCTGGAAAAAATGGTAGGCGTTCTCGGTGTCGACGACGCTGCGCACGAAGCCGGCAGTAAGTTCCGCTTCCTGGCGAATCATGCGCTCGGTCAGGAAGGCCGATAAGGCCAGCGCGGCGGCGACGCTGACGGCAGTCACCGAGAACAAGGCGGTTAGCGAGAACCAGCGCATCAGATTGAATTGCAACCTGGCTGCATTGGGTTTCCGGCGTTTGCCGATCGTTGGGAGGAAGTGCCATCTCACCGTGTCACCTCGCATGGGTAGTGTGCGGATCTGTGTGCAAAAGCGCCGAGGGGTAAGAAGGCGTGGCGGGTCATGTTATGTGCTTGATTGCGAGATCGACCTTAAACCCTTTGGCGCGGGCAACCCTGACCACGAGCAAGCGTAAACCGAAGTCGTCGGCAGTGGAAGCGCTGGTCGCGGGCGACCGCGAATTAATCAAGGCGCCGCTGCGAGCAGCGCTGCAGGACGCGCGCGAAGGCGAGATGGGCGCGTTTCCCGGGGCGGCGCCGAATGAGTGGACCGACAGCCGGAACGGCTACTCCGGTGCGGACACGGCTTCCCGGCCTCGGCGATCGCGGCGATCAACACGGGGCTGGACGAGACGCTGGCCCGATTCGTCAACCGGCTACTGGACGAGCCTATCCCGAGTTGATTGTCGATGCCCGCCACGAGACGGTGCGGGAGGACGGTGAGATTCGTGCCATGGCGGTGCCGGTCGAGGCGGCCTGGCTGCGTTGCCACGTGCATTTCCTGAGGAACGCCCTGGACGACCTGCCGCGGAAAGCGGATGACGATAGTCTTCGGGAACTGCGCCGACCCTGGCGGGGCATAGACACCCATTGGCTGGGGCATATGACCCGCCCAATGGGTGTATATGCCCCGGGAAGACCCGGAACGCTCGAACGGGTTCTTCCAGTTTTTCGCGAACCTGACACACGAGTGTAATAAAACTGTAATTATTCAGTAGCTTGGTCTGAAGCGTCGCGATGCGATTTGAGCGGTCGTCGAGCTGGCACGCAGCGTGCTCTATGAAAATCGTGGGAAATATTCCCCCAACAAATTCAACAGAGCGCGCTCGGCAACGAGCACAACAAGTCGTCAAACACTTCAGCCGAGGCGGAAAATGAAAAAAGTTCTGGTTTACTCGCACGACGCTTACGGGCTTGGCAACATCCGGCGGATGCTCGAAATCACCAGCCATCTGGTGAGTTCCGACGGCGATGTCTCGGTGCTGCTGATTTCCGGGTCGCCAATGCTCCATGCCTTCCGGATTCCCGAGCGCGTCGACTACATCAAGCTGCCGTGCGTTGCGCGCAGCGAGAAAGGCGAGGCCATCGTCAAGACCCTCGGCCTGTCCTACGAGGACACAATCCGCATGCGGACCGACATGATCACCATGGCGGTCATGAACTTCGCTCCCGACCTGATCCTGGTGGACAAGAAGCCCTTCGGCATCGGCAACGAACTCGAACCGGCGCTCGCCATGATGCGCAAGTCGGCGCACAAGCCCAAGTGCGTGCTCCTGCTGCGCGACATCCTCGACGAACCCGGGACGACGACCGCCCAGTGGGAGCAGGGGCGCTACCATCAGGCCATCCGCGACTGCTACGACCAGGTTCTGGTGGTCGGCACCGAGGAGGTTTTCGATGTCTCGTCGGAGTACCGGTTTCCGACGGCGACGAAGGAGAAAGTGCGTTACTGCGGCTATATCCGCCGGCCGGCGCCGCGGCGGACGGCCGCCGAAGTCCGACGCGACATCGGCGTCGGCGACGAACCGCTGGTCCTGGTCACCGCCGGCGGCGGCGGTGACGGCTACGATATGATGTTGAGCTATCTGACGGCACTCAAGTCGCGCCCCGGCCGCCGCCACAAGACGCTGCTGATTTCCGGGCCGGAGATGGCGCCGGCCCAGCGTGCGGAAATCTTCGGCCTCGCCGAGCAGGCCGGCGATGTCGTCTGCCGCGAATTCAGCGACGACATGATCTCGTGCATGAACGCCGCCGACGTGGTGGTTTCGATGGGCGGCTATAACACCGTATGCGAATTGCTTACCCTGCAGAAGCGGACCATCATCGTGCCGCGCGTGGCTCCGGTGCAGGAGCAGTGGATTCGCGCCGAGCGCATGCAGAAGCTCGGGCTGTTGCGCGCCGTTCATCCCGATGCCTTGGGCAGCGACGCGCTGCTCGACGCCGTCGAGGAAGAACTGGTCCGAAGCAATGTTCGCAGCCTGGCCATGCAGTCCTTTGCGATGGATGGCTTGCCGCGGATCGCCGTGGCGCTTCGGGAAGCGATGGCCGGCTCGCCGGCGCGCACCGCAGCCCCGCCGGCCCGGTCCGCGGTGCGGGCGGCGATGCAGGCCGCGGTGCAGGCCTTTGCCGGCGTGCGACGGCCGGCGAGCGCCGGGCGCGCCCGCTTCTTTCACCCGCTCGGCCGGCGCGATGCTAGGCTCCCGAATGGCATGGTCACCGCGCCATAGCACCCGCTTGTGCGCCTGAAATGAAGATCCTCTATCTGAGTTCGGATACCGGCATTCCCGTCCTTGGCGGCAAGGGCGGTGCGGTACATATTCGCGAAATGGTCGCGGCCTTCGACCGCGCCGGGCATCAGGTCGTCGTCGTCGCGCCGTCCGACTACAAGTCGGCCGGGGAGCCTCAAGCCCGGCTGGCGGCAGAACTCGTCCTGATTCCGCCCAGTCCCGCGGCGCACAGTGTCCGCAGCTGTCTCGGTGCCTATCTCTCCGCCCTCGACGTGCCGGACAATCTGGCCCGTGAAGTCCGCCGCATCCTCTACGAGGTCGAATTGGGCGATGCCCTTGCCGCCCGCTTCGCCGCTGATCCGCCCGACTTCATCTACTGTCGGGCGGCCTTGTTCGCCAGCGCCGCACTCGCGCTGGCGGCCGCCAGCGGCGCGCCCTTGCTGGTGGAGTTGAACGCGCCGCTGGCGGCCGAGCAGGGGAGTTACCGCAACGGCGTACTGGGCGAAATCGCCGCTCGGGCCGAGGCGCGCCTGCTCAAGGGCGCCGATGCCGTCCTGGTGGTTTCCGAGGCGCTCGTCGAACATGCCCGCACGCTGGGCGTGGCCGCCGAGCGCCTGCACCTTTTTCCGAACGGCATCGACGCCACGCGCTTCCGGCCGGCGCCGGCCGATGCCGGCGTGCGGGCCCGCTTCGGCATCGGCGCTGGACCGGTGCTCGGCTTTGTCGGCGGCCTGAAACCCTGGCATGGCGTCGAGACGCTGCCGGAATTGCTGCAAACGCTGTCGGCCACGGTGCCCGAGGTGCAACTGGTGATCGTCGGCGACGGTGATCTGCGCCCGCAACTCGAAGCCGAGCTGGTTCGGCGCGGCGTGCGCAACCGCACGGTCTTTACCGGCGCCGTGCCGCACGATGAGATTCCCGATCTGGTCCGCCAGTTCGCTCTGGCGCTGGCGCCTTACCCCAGGCTCGACCATGCCTTCTATTTCTCGCCGCTCAAGCTCTTCGAATACATGGCCTGCGGCGTGCCGGTGGCGGCGCCGAGTGCCGGCCAGATCCCGAATGTCATAGACGATGGCGTGACCGGCCTGCTCTACGAACCGGGCAACGCGGCGGCGCTGGCGGAATGTTGCACGCGCCTGCTGGGCGACTCGGGGCTGGCGCGGCGGATCGGCGAGGCCGGTGCGCGCCATGTGCATGCGCAGTTCACCTGGGACCACAACGCCCGCCGTGCGGCCGATCTGGCGCTTGCGGCGCGGGCCGGGCGGCGGACGATCTGATCATGGTGCCGACATCGATCGCCGACAGGCTCGACTCCTTAGCTAAGGTTTCCGATTCTCTCATCGCCTACAAGCTTGGCGAGCGGGACGGGCGCGGCGTCGATCGGCACGTGCGCTCGCCGCGCCCGCCGAACGAGGACTTGCGGCGCGGCCTGGTCGAACGGACCGGCTTATCGGAAGCAGCGGACGGCAGTGTGTCGGCGTTTTCCACAAGCCTGGGCGCGGTGCTTGAACCGGTGCGCGACGCCGTCAACGGCTACGTCGTGACGCCGCGCCGCGACGTTTTTCGATCAACGGCCACCCAGTTCGACCGGCTGGTCGGCGTACGACAGCGCATACCGAGGCAGTCACCATGAACTGCGCGGTCGAAGATCCCTTCGGCCTGGCCGCGGACCCGGCCTTGCCCGGCGTTGCGGTCGCGCTCGACCCCCGCTACATGGCCCGGCGTCTGGCGGAACTCGGCGGCGCCTTGGCCGGCAGTACGCTGGAAAGCATACGCGTGACGCGCCACAAGCCGGGCAAGCGGTGCATCATCGAATATGCACTGCGCGATGCTGCCGGCGAGGGCTTCGCCCTGCTGGCCAAGCTTCGTTCGAACGGCGACGCCGTGAAGGGCGTTCGGGTGATCGAGGCCTTCCGTCGCGCCGGCTTCGACGAATCGGCGGCCGACGGCATCGGGGTCGCCGAGCCGGTCGCCTGTTTTGCCGACATCGGCATGTGGCTGCAGCGCAAGATCGACGGGCAGATGGCGAGCGATCTCATGGCAACCGCCGGCGTGCCGACTGCCAGGCGAATTGCCGCCCGGATTGCCGAGGCGGCTTGCAAGATTCACTGGGCCGGGGTCGAGACGCGGCGGGCGCACGGCATCGATGATGAATTGCGCATCCTCGACGTGCGTCTCGGCCGCCTGGCCGTCGAGCGCAGGGCGCTGGCGCGGCGACTCGTGCGCCTGCTGGCTGCCTGCGCGCGGCGCTCGGCAACAGTGCCAGTGCGCCGCGCCTGCGGCATCCATCGCGACTATTATGCCGATCAGATCATCGTCGCCGGCGAGCGGCTCTACGTCATCGACTTCGACCTTTATTGCCTGGGCGACCCGGCGCTCGACATCGGCAACTTCATCGCTCACGTCATCGAACAGGCGCTTCGCCAGCATGGCCGGGCCGAGGCGCTGGACTACGTCGGCGAGGCGGCGCGCGAGCGTTTCCTGCAATTGGCCGGCATCCATCTGGCGCCGGCGGTCGATCTTTACGTCGACCTGACGCTGGTCCGTCACATTCATTTGTCGACGCTGTTGCCGGCCCGCCAGGGGACGACCGATGCCCTGCTGGCCCTGTGCGAGGAAAGGTTCTCACCATGGCTGGTCTGAGCGGCAGACGCTTTCTCTTTCAGGTGCGCAACCGGCGCGGTCTCGGCCACATGATGCGCGGCCTCAATATCGCCCGCGAGCTGCGCGCCCTGGCCGCCGACTGCGAAGTCCTTTTCTACCTGCGCAGCGAGCCCTCGGCGGGCATCTGGCCGGAGGGTATCCGCTATGTCGTCGAAAGCGATCCCGACGGACTTGCGCATTGGCCGCAGGTACTTACCGATTTCCGGCCGGACGTCGTGCTCTACGACACGATGCTGCCCAGGGATGCGGCGGCCGAGCCGGTTGCGGCGTCGGCGCGCTATGCCTACGTCATGCGCAAATGCCTGCCGGACGAGCAGCAGGAGGTGTTCCGCAATCCCTTCCTCGAGCGCATGGCGCTGATACTTGTGCCGCATAGCGAAGCGCAGTTCGGCTACCGACTGCCCGGGCAGCTTGCCGGCCGCGTCCGCTTCGTCGGCCCGATCGTGCGCCGGCCGGAACCCGATACCCAGGCGTCGCTGCGTCTTCGCTACGGCCTGCGGCCGGGCGACTTCGTGCTCACATCCACCGTCGGCGGCGGCGGTTTCGAGGCTCAGGCCGAGGCTTTCTTTGCCGCCGTCTTCGCCGCCCACCGGCGCTTGCACGGGCGCTGGCCGGAGCTGCGCCACATCGTCGTCAAGGGGCCGAATTACGGCGGGCGGCTCGACGCGCTGCCGGGTATGACGCTGGTCGACTTCGAGCCGGAAATGATCAATCTGCTCGCCGTGTCCACCCTGGTGGTGGCCGAAGGCGGTTACAACACGGTCAATGAGGTTCGCATAACGCGCACGCCGGCGATCTTCATGCCCAGTCCGCGCGGCAAGGACGATCAGGAGGAGCGCGTCCGCGATCTCGAAGCGCGCGGCCTGGCTTCGGTGCTCATGCCGCCGGACGGCGCCGCGTTGGCCGAACGCATCGCCGACTTTCATGCGGCGCCGGAGCGGTTGGCCGCAATGCGCCGGTGTTACGCGGGCGAGGGCGGTGAGGCAGGCGAGGTCGGCAACCGCGCCGCTGCCGAGGCGCTGCTGGCGCTGGCGTTATGAATACGGCATTTTCCGACGCCGGCGCCGCGGCCTTCATGGACTGGCTCGCCGATGGTGACGGCGACGGCCGCGACTGGTCTGCCGAAGTTCTTGAAAACCCGGGGGGCGAGCGGCCGGTGGTCGGGTACGCATGCCACGCCACCACTTCGGAAGGGATGGCCGGCGGGCTCCGCCGGGTGGTGGCCAAGACCTATGGCGACGACCTCGGCGCGACGGCCTTCGCCGCGATGACCACCCTGCACGCTGCCGTCGCGGCGGCGGGGGCGACAACGCTGCGTATTCCGCGGCCGCTGCGCTACGATGCCCAGCGGCGCTGCCTGCTCCAGGAGCGGGCCGCCGGCTGCTCGCTGGGCACACTGCTCGGCAGCGCCGAGCTGCCGCAGGCCATGAGCGTCGCCGGACGCGCCCTGGCCGAACTGCACGGTCTCGCGGTCGACGGCAGCCGGGCGAAGACGCTGGCCGAGCATATCGGCGAGCTCATGCGGCCGCATCCCGAAGACCTCGCCCTGGCCTTTCCCGAGTACCGTTTGCGCATCGAGGCGATCCTGGCGGCGCTGGCCCGAGCGCTGCCCAACGACGTGCCGCCGGTGCCGCTGCACCGCGATTTTCATCCGCGGCAAATCTTCATAGACGGGGGCCACGGCTGGATCATCGACTGGGACCTCTACGCGCACGGCGATCCGGCGCTTGACGTCGGCAACTTCCTCATGTCGATGCGCCTGAAGCGCCTGCCGGCCGTCGCGGCGGCGGCCTTCCTGCATGGCTACGCACAAGTCCGCGACGACCCGCAAATGCGGCGGCGGGTGTGGGCCTATGGCGCCCTCAACTACCTGCGTCGCGCCTGCAAGCATTGGCGTCTCCGGCACGCCGACGCGCCGCGGCTGATCGCGGGCATGCTGGCGGCGGCCGAGGACGAAATTCAACTCAATCGGGCGCAGGGGGGCAAGGCATGAAAGTCGGCTATGTTCTGAAGTGTTATCCGCGCCTGTCGCAGACCTTCATCCTCAACGAGATCCTCGCCCACGAACGGGCCGGGCTCGATCTGGAAATCTTCTCGCTCCAGCCCCCGCGTGACGAGCCGCGCCACGCCAGCGTTGCGCGCGTGCGCGCGCCCGTGAGCTACCTGCCGCCAGGGGAGGAGGCCGCGCCTGCGGATCCTTCCGGCGAGCCTGGCGCCGCAGCGCAGCAGGCGCGCGTACTGGCGCGCCTGGTGGGCGCGCGTGGCATTACCCACCTGCACGCCCATTTCGGCAACGTCGCCACCAGCGTCGCGCGGCTGGCGGCGGGCATCGCCGGGATACCGTACTCGTTCACCGCTCACGCCCGCGATATCTTCCACCAGAAGGTCGTACCGCAGCAATTGCGCCGGAAACTGGCCGAGGCGCGGGCCGTGGTGACCGTCAGCGAATTCAACCTCGCCTACCTGCGACAGCATTATGGCGCCGACGCGAGCGGCGTCCGCCGCATCTACAACGGCCTCGACCTGGACGATTTCGCCTACGCCGAACCGGCCGAACGGCCACGGCGGGTGATCGCCGTCGGCCGGTTGGTCGAGAAGAAGGGCTTCCCCGATCTGGTCGAGGCCTGCCGGATATTGAAACGTCGCGGCCGGGACTTCCATTGCACGCTGGTCGGCGACGGCCCGCAGGAAGCGCAGCTGCGCTCCCAGGTTGCCGCCGCCGGCCTCGACGCCTGCGTCGAGTTGATCGGCCTGCGCCGCCAGGACGAGGTCAAGCGCCTGGTGCAGGCCGCGGCGGTGCTGGCCGCCCCTTGCGTGGTCGGCGAGGACGGGGATCAGGACGGACTGCCGACGGTCTTGCTGGAAGCCATGGCGCTCGGTACGCCGTGTGTGACCACCGACGTCACGGGCATTCCCGAGGTGCTGGGCGACGGCGCCAGCGGGCTCATGGTGCCCCAGCACGCGCCCCGGGCACTGGCCGACGCCCTCGAACGGCTGCTCGACGATCGAAGCCTGCGCATCGCCTTGGCGCGTTCGGCGCGGGCGCTGATGGCGAGCGAGTTCGATATCCACCGCAACAGTGCGCGGATACGTACACTGTTCGCGGGAGACTGAAGGTCTTTGGGCATGGGCAAGAAACGTACACGTCTGCAGCAGATCATTTACGACTTCCTGTGGAAGGCCCGGCGCGACATCGTGCTCGCCGTGCTGTGCATCGTCGGCGCCAGCGCCACCGCGCTGCTCGCCCCCTGGCCGCTGAAACTGGTCGTCGATCACGTCCTGCTGAGCGCGCCGTGGCCGGCGGCACTTGCGCCAGTCGCCCGGCAACTGCCGGCGGGAGGAGGGGCCGCGCTCTTCGGGCTGGCGGCGGTGCTGATCGCGCTGGCGCTCCTGGCGGGCTTCTTCACCTTCTACCAGCAGTTCCTGACGACACGCATCGGTTACCAGATCGTCGGCCTGCTGCGCAGCAGCCTGTTCGATCATCTGCAACGGCTGTCGCTGTCCTTCCACAGCCAGGCGCGTACCGGCGAGCTGCTGAACAAGATGACCAGCGATACGACCATGCTGCGCGACGTCTATACCGACTCGCTGCTCCAGTTCTCGACCCACGGACTGACGGTGGTCGGCATCTTCGTCATCATGCTCGTCCTGAACTGGCGACTGGCCTTGGTGGTCACCGCGAGCTTCCCGCTGCTGTTCGGCGGCCTATGGTGGGTGCTGCGCGAAGTCCGGCTGGCAGCGCGCAAGCAGCGCCGCAACGAAGGCCGGATGGCGTCGCGCCTCGGCGAGGTGCTAACGGCGGTCAGTCTGGTCCAGGCCTTCGGCCGCGAGGACTACGAACGCGACCGCTTTGACCAGGAGAGCGCCGAGACCCTGGAAATGAGCATCCGGACGGCACGCATGGAGGCCGGTGCGACCCGCCTGGTGGAGATCGTGAGTTCGGTCGGCACGGCCATCGTGATCCTCTTCGGCGGCCTGCAGGCACTCGCCGGGCACCTCAGTCCCGGCGAACTGCTGGTCTTCGTCTCCTATGTCGGCAGCATTTATCGGCCGGTGCGGGGCATGGCCCGCCTGTCGACGCGGTTCTCGCGGGCCGTTGCGAGTGCCGAGCGGATCGACGAGATTCTCGAAATCGAACCCGAAATTACCGACGCGCCGGATGCCGTCGAAGCGCGCAACCTGCGCGGCGAGATTCGCTTCGAAAACGTCACCTTCGGCTACGACTCCAGGCAGCCGATCCTGCGCGGCATCAGCTTCAGCATTCCGGCCGGCCGCCGCGTTGCGCTGGTCGGCGCGTCGGGCGCCGGCAAGTCCACCCTCGCCAGTCTGATGCTGCGCCTCTATGATCCGCAGCAGGGGCGAATCCTGGTCGATGGCATCGATGTCCGCCGCTTCCGGCGCGAGTCCCTGCGCCGTGAGATCGGCGTCGTCCTCCAGGACGCCATTCTGTTTGGCGCCAGCATCCGCGAAAACATCGCCTACGGCAAACCCGATGCGACCCAGGCGGAAATCGAGGCCGCGGCGCGTGAAGTGCATGCCCACGATTTCATCGTCGGGCTCGCGGAAGGCTACGAAGAGGAACTCGGCGAAGGCGCCGGCACGATCTCCGGTGGACAGCGGCAGCGGATCTGCCTGGCGCGGGCACTGATCAAGAAGCCGTCGATCCTGATCATGGACGAGCCGACCTCGGCCGTCGACGCCGATTCGGAAGCGCTGATCCGCGATGCCGTGCATCGGCTCCAGGCCGGCAAGACGACGCTGCTGATCGCTCACCAGCTCTACTCGGTTCAGGATGCCGACTGGATTCTGGTGCTCAAGGACGGTGTCATCGTCGAACAGGGGACCCACGTGGAACTGAGCGCCCGCGGCGCATATTATCGCGAGCTGTTCCGTGTCGGCGAGGTGCGTGCCGGCTCCTTGCCTTTCCTTACCTCGCCTGATGCCATTCCCACGTCGTTAATGGAATGACAGGCGCAGCTCGGCGCAGGGATTGGCACGACGATGGCATGGAAAGCGAGCCGCTGGAAATGGCTGGGATGAGCCAAGGCCTGTTCAGCCTGGATTTCTCCTGGTAGTTGCATGGACCTAAAGAGCGGCCGACACGTGGACGGGTTCAGCCACGAACGTCCTACAGCAACCCCCATGCCAGTGCCTGATTGATCCTTATCCATCAAACAGGTGCGTCAGCCGGTCCGGCCGGCGATTTGCTGCCAGGGAACCGATGGCGCGATGGCGGCGAGCGCTGCGAGGCCGTAGTCCTTGACGGCCTGGCAGATAAGCTCAAGATTGCGAATGACGGCGTCCTGCGTTTTCGGGTTGGCCATGAATCCTGCCTGCCCATCGCGGACGTAGTCGGCGATTCTGTCCGGGCACACCTGGATGTGGCGGAGAAAGACACTCGGGTCGCGGATCACAGCGGCCGCGCCTCGTCCAGGATGCGCTGGCGCAGGAAGGGGCTCACGCCGTCCGGCGTGACGACGTCGACGCGCCGCCCGAGCAGCGCTTCGGCGTCCTGCTGGAGACCGACGAGGTCGAGCAGCGATGCCTCTGGAGTGAAATCCACCAGCAAGTCGATATCGCTGTCGCTCCGCTCGTCGCCGCGCGCCACGGAACCGAAGACGCGAATGCGGATGGCCCGATGCCGACGGGCCAGAACCAGCAGCTCGTCGCGGTGGCTGTTCAGGTTGTCGAGGGCGGACATGGTTAGGCTCCCACGGTCAGCATGGCAGAGTACTGCGCCTGGCGAGGGCGGGCAAGGAAGGGCCGGCCGGCGCGTGTTTCGGTTTTCTTGGCTGAGGGATTCACGATGTTTCATTTCCCATGTAAATCGCCTTGGCCTGGCGACTGGCCTTGCCTGGCGGGCTATCCCACCAGCCGTGGGCTTGCCGGCGCGCCACGATGTCGGCTTTGGCGCGAGACTTCATGACAGGGTCTTCAATCGATTTCCAGGCTTCGGCCAAGCCCTTGCTGCGCAGCGCATCTTCGGGTTTGGCGTTGGTCTGTTTGCACAGGGCGTCGAGCGTCCGATCAACCCATTCGCATCGCTTCGACTTGGCTGCGGCGTGTGCCCTGGCGGCGGAGACTTCCACATCGGATAACTTCGCGATTGCCCCATAGCCCACCGCAGTCTTGGCGCCGAAGCCGAGCCAATCGAAGGCATGGCGGATGATCTTGTCCAGCACAGCCTTCCACTCGGGAATGTCCGCGCCGAGCAGGCCGGGCTCGCAGGTAATGACGAAGCGGAAGGCGGAGCCGGCGGGCACGGCGAGGAAGGGGATGGGATTGGGTTTGCCGGCGTCATGGGGCGTGGCCAAGTGCTCTTTGCCTTTTTCGGGATGGTAGTAGTGGCTGAAATGCGGGGTCATGATCTCGACCACCATTTCATCTTTTGACGGCGCGGGAAACACGTCCCAACAAGTCAGTGCGCCACGCCGGGCATCGTTGGCGTCTTCGTGGCCGAAGAGGGTAAGGACCGTTCCGACCGGGAGTTCCCCATCCAGGTCCAGTTCTTCCGCCGCCCGCCGCAGCACGCCCTTGACGCCACTTCCTGCAAGGTAAGGCAGGCCGTAGGGCGAGAGAAAGGCGAAACCGTTTTCCACCGGATGTTCCAGTCCCAGGCCAGTGGCGAAGGGCGAAGTGGAGCGGCCTTCGATGATATGACGACGGTCTTCCGGCACTGTGTCGGCGTAGGTCTGCTGGCGGGCGAGCAGGGCCTTGAGCGGCTCGGCGGCGTCACCGAGTTTGAGGCATTCGCCCAGGGCGCCCGCCTTGCCGTTCTTGTCCAGTTGCCAGCCGTCATTCCAAATGGGGAAATACAGGTTGAAACGATGGCCGGGCGGGCAGCCGTCAAAGTTGCCGGCAGCGCCGGTGACATAGCGTGGCACAGCGGGAGCGTTCATGCTAACCTCTGTATTACGTTGTAACACAAGCGAGAGTCCATCATGCAAACCACCCTGACCGTGCGCCTTTCCGAGAAGGAGGCAGAAGACCTGCAAGCGATCTGCGACTCGACCGGGAAAACCCGTAGCGAAGTGGTGCGCGATGCCTTGCGGGCCCGCATTTTCCGGGAACGACTGGATGCCGTTCGCGCCATTGCGGTGCCTCGCGCCCAGGAGGAGGGGCTACTAACCGAGGAAGATGTCTTTCGCCAAGTGTCGTGAAAGTCTTCCTGGACACCAATGTCTGGTTTAGCGCGGTAGCGACGCCGGGTTTGTGCGAGTTGCTGGTCAAGCAAGTGTTCGAGGCGAACGAAGTGCTCGGCAGCGACCTCGTATGGACGGAATTTTCCGATTTGCTGGTCCGCAAACTCAGGTTTTCAGGCGAGGAAATCGCCATCGCCGAGGCAATGTTCGATGCGGTCGAACTGATAGCCGACGTTCCGGACCCCGCCGACGACAACGATGCCCGCCTGGTGGCCGCCGCCCTTGCCGCCGGTGCCGACCTGTTCGTCACCGGTGACAAGCGGGTGCTGGGCTGGCAGCAGTCCGGGACGCTGCGCATCGTCACCCCGCGTGACGCCTGGATCATTCTGTTCGCTCCCCATTTGCCGCACTGAGTGCTGCCGCTTTCTGAATTTCTCCAGGCGCCCGCAAGCGCCCGGCCAGTTTTCATATGTCATGTGCCGCGAGCGCGTCGCGACCCGCCCGCCGGCACCGCTCCCTAGCCACTCTTGGTGCGTCTCGACACCGCTTTCGGCTTTGCCGCTCGTGCCGAGTCCGCATTCGCGGCCTTGCCGACCGCGACGCTGGCGGATGTCTTGCGCGACGTTGCCGATGCCTTGCTTGGCGCCGCCGCTTTCGCCGGTTTGGGAGCTGGCACTTTCCTGGGTGCGTCGGCCTTGCGGGAAACCGTTCGCTTCGCGGTCGTCGCCGTCGTGGCGGACTCGGCCTTTCTTTTCACCGCTTTCGTTGCCGGTGGCTGGCCTTGCCGCTTCAGCGGCGCCGACGGGGCCATCTCGGCCATCTCGATACCGAACACGTCGGCCAAAGCGGTATCGTCGAGAACCTTCCTGGTTGTAGGAGCCTTCTTCGCCTTGGGCAAACCGGCGCCCGCCTGGGCGACAAGGTCCCCGGCATCGACCCGGCGCAAGCGGAACAGCAAATCGGGCTGCTGGTCCAGGCGCGCTCCGACGCCATAGAGTACGGCGGCAACGTGTTTGCACATCGAGGCCCAGTCGGGGCAACTGCAACTGAACTTGATTTCCTTAGGGGCCGGAAACAGGCCGGTGCCGGGTTTGCAGATGCGCTCCATCACGGCTTTGGAAAGCTTCCCTTGCAGGAGCTCCACCAGCGAGTCGATCGAGCCCGCGCAAGCGGCACCGATAGCCTGCCATTGCCTGGCGGGAACCGCGGCCACGGTCACGTCGACCTTGTAGAGGCTCGATCCCATCACCTGCGCCCGCACTTCGCCGGCCGTGATCTGGAGATCGATCACCGAGCCGTTGCGCACATAGGTGCGGCCGCGCGGCAGGCGATTGGCGTAGTCGCTATAGCGTTCGAGGTTGTCGCACCAGGCTTTGCCCCAGAAGGTCTTGGCGATGGCACCGCGATAGGCCGCGATCGGCGCATGACCGGCACCGGCCTTCCTGGCCTTGGCAGCGGCCTTTTCGGCCGTCCTGCGGCGCTCGGCGACCGACACATAGGGCTTCCATCCCCAGTAGCTCATTCCACGTCTCCCTTGCGATCACGTTTCCTGTGCGGCATGAATATCGAGCCTGACCAGGTCGAGCAGCTCGCGGTCGCTCATCTCGGTGAGCAGCAGCTCCGCGCCGCCCTCCAGCACATCCTTCACCAGTTGCTGCTTGGCCTCGATCAACTGGTCGATGCGATCCTCGATGGTGCCACGGCAGACGAACTTATGGACCAGAACATTTCTTTGCTGGCCGATGCGGAAGGCCCGGTCGGTGGCCTGATTCTCCACCGCCGGATTCCACCATCGGTCGAAGTGGATCACATGCGACGCGGCCGTGAGATTCAGCCCCGCTCCTCCGGCCTTGAGCGAGAGGACGAAGAAGGGCGTCAGCTCGTCCTCCTGAAAGCGCTTGACCAAATCGCGGCGCTTGGCGACCGGCGTTCCCCCGTGCAGAACCAGACCCTCGCGGCCAAAGATCGAACCCAGAAATGCCGCCAGCGGCTCGGTCGTCTCGCGAAACTGCGTGAACACCAGCAGCTTTTCCTGCTTGGCGGCTATGACCTCGACCAGCTCGCGCAGGCGGGCGAACTTGCCGCTGTCCTCGGCCTTCCATGCCGCGTCGCCCAGCCATTGCGAGGGGTGGTTGCAGATCTGCTTGAAGCGCATCAGGAACGACAGCACCACACCCTTGCGACCGATCCCCGCGGCGCCTTCCAGCGCGGCGGCCAGTTCCTTCACGGCCCGCTGATACAGCGCCGCTTGAGCCGGGCTTAGATGGCACCAGGCCTTGAGTTCGGTCTTGTCGGGCAGATCGGCGATGACCCGCTTGTCGGTCTTCAGGCGGCGCAACAGGTAGGGACGCACCAGGGTTCGCAGCGGACCGAAGTGCTTGTCGGTTGCCAGCCGCTTGGTGAAGTCGCTGAAGACCTTGTCCGAGCCCAGCAGGCCGGGATGGGTGAAATCGAAGATCGACCACAGGTCCGACAGGCGGTTTTCCACCGGCGTGCCGGTGAGCGCGATGCGCGCGTCGGCCTTGAGTTTCTTGACCTGTCGCGTTTGCTTGGCCCCCGGATTCTTGATCGCCTGCGCTTCATCCACCACCACCAGGCACCAGCGCAGTTCTTCCAGCGCCGGCAAGCGCAACAGCGTGGCGTAGCTGGTGATGACGAGGTCGAAACCGTTGAGATGCCGGGCTTCCAGCGTGCGCAATTCGCTGGCCGGCATGGCCGAGGGATGGGCAATCAGCAGGCGCAGGGTCGGTGTGAAGCGCTCGGCTTCGGCGGCCCAGTTGGCCATCAGCGAGGCGGGAACCACCAGCAGGCTCGGACGCGCCGCTCCGCTCCGTTCGCGCTTCAACACCAGGATCAAGGACAGCACCTGGATCGTCTTGCCCAGTCCCATGTCATCGGCCAGGCAGGCGCCCAAGCCTAACTTGGTCAGCAGATAGAGCCAGCGCACGCCGGTTTGCTGATAGGGTCGCAAGCTGGCCTTGAGGTCCGGGCCGGGATCGACCTGCGCCAGTCCCTCCGGTTGACGCAGACCGCGCAATGTTTCGGCGAGCCAGGGACCGGCGGCGATTTCCGACCAGTCGGCATCGCTCGTGGCGTCGACGCCGTCGAGCGACGCACCCGCCATCAGGCGCATGGCGTCGGCAAACGGCAGCCCGCTGTCCGTCGCCGCCCGCTCGACGGCCTGAAACCGTTCGAGCAGGCGGCCGAGCCTCTTGTGGTCCAACTCGACCCAGCGACCACGAAGCAATTGCAGGCCGTCGCCGCTCTTCAGCAATTGCTTGATCTCGGCTGCGCTGAGGCGCTCGCCGTCGAGCGTGACCTCGATGCTGAAATCGAGCAGTGCACCCATCCCCAGCAGCGACGGCGGCTTGGCGCCGACGCTGGCCTTGACCAACGGCCGCGACGGTCGCCCGGCCTGCCAGGTGCCCGGTGCGCGCACGACGATGCCGGCCGCTTCGAGTTTCGGCACGTCGCCGAGCAAGCGCCAGGCATCCGCCGGCGTCCAGCGCAGCGGGTGATAGACCTCGCCCTCGTCAACCATTTCGCGCAGCCATGCACACTGTTCCGCGGCGCGTTGCACCGGCAACAGCAGGGAGAGCAATTGCGACTTGTGCTTGCCGCCCGAGAATTCCGCGAGTGCCCGCGACAAGGGCAGATGCTGCGCCTTGCCGTGCGCCGAAAGGCGCGACGTGTAGGTGGCGAGGAAGGCGAAAGGCGCTTCCGCGTCCTTGCGGTTTTCCGCCAGGTTGAAATGCACCCGGCCCACCAGATTCCAGGCCGGGTGGCGCGACTTGAGAAAATCCTGCAAGCCCAACTTCGACGAGGCCAGTTCGGCACGCAAGGCGGAATCGAGTTCTTCCCAGAGCGTAAGCAGCACCGCCGGTGTCAGGTATTCCGTGCCGGTCATGGGCGGAACGTCGCCGATCAGCGCATCGAGCGCAGAGTCGTCCGGTGCGTCGATGGCAATTTCCGCGCCTTCGGCCGTGGCGCAGAGCGCCGTCACATAGCGCGCGGCGAAATCGCGCCACCAAGCCAGGGCCGCCGGCAGGACGCTGCCGACCTCGGCCGCGCCGAGTTGCAGGAGGCCATGCCCGGCACCGGCCGCGAATGCGGCGGCCAGACGTTCATGAAGCGCTGCGGGCAAGGGCGGGGCGTCGAAATCCGCCATCAGCCGCAAATGGCCCTGGGGCGTCAGCAGCGGCAGAAGGGCGCCGGCGGTGGTTGTTAGCGACATGCCGACATTTTAAGTCTTCGCTACGCGCTCACGTTCCAATGACGGGCAATTCATTCGGCTCAGGGATCGTCGCCAAGCGGCCCGGAGCCGTCGCTCGCGAGCGGTCTTGAATTTCACGCTATTGTACGGACATTGAACACACATTATACTGCGATTTGACCAATTCCAGGGGCAACATCATGGTCGCTTCATCCAAGACACAACGCGTCGACTTGCGCATCTCTCCTGCTGCCAAGGAGATGATTCAGGCTGCTGCGCAAGCCCAGGACAAGACGGTCAGTGAGTTTCTGGTCGATAGTGGCTTGACGTCAGCTGCCGAGACCTTGGCGGATCGCCGTTTGTTCATTCTCGATGATGCTCGGTGGCAGGCATTCCAGGCTGCACTCGACGCCCCGCCTCGCCCACGGTCACGTCTTGCTCGCTTGATGAAAACGGGAAAGTAGCGGTTCGTGGCGACAAGAGAGGGCCGATGGGTCATCCAGAAGCTTGACCGAAACCACATCGTTGCGGCGTTCGACTGCGGACACGAAGATCTCAATCGATACATTGCCCGTTTTGCCTTGAACAATCAGTCGGCAGGCAGTGCTCAGACCTATGTGGCGATCACCGACAGCAATGTCGTCGGCTATTACAGCCTGGCGGTCGGGGCGGTGGCACATTCCCAGGCGCCCGTCCGAATGGTGAAAGGCTTGGCCCGTCATCCGGTCCCCGTGATGTTGCTGGCCAGACTCGCTGTCGATAACGAGGCCAAGGGAAGAGGACTGGGAGCCGCCCTACTGCATGATGCCCTTGCCAGAACTCTTCAGGCAGCCGACATTGCCGGTATCCGCGCACTGATTGTTCACGCCAAGGACGACGAGGCCAGGCGCTTCTACGAGCATTTCAATTTTGATCCGAGCCCGACAGACTCCTATCACCTTTACCTGATGATAAAGGATCTGCGAAAAGCAGCGACATGATCGGAGCGCCGGCCATCCGGCGCGAGCGCGGAAAGCCAAGGTGTTGTTGCAGTCGCCGTTGTCACCGACGCTGCAGCCACGTAGTGGCCAACTCAATATTCTGAGTCGCTGCCTGATGCGCGATTGACATGCCGCGACCGGTCCGGCCGCCGTCCGCCGCCGGCGCCGGACTCGCCGGCCAATTCGCGGTTGGCGGCGGTCGCGGCTAGAATGCCCGCCGCGACCGAACTATGCAAAGCGCCGCCATGGCAACCGGTAATTACGACGAATCCAGTTTCCGCGTCCTCAAGGGCCTCGAGCCCGTGCGGGAGCGGCCGGGCATGTACACCCGGACCGATTCGCCGGCGCACATCATCCAGGAGGTCATCGACAACGCCGCCGACGAGGCCCTGGGCGGCTTCGCCCGCAACATCCACGTCCTGCTGCACCAGGACGGCTCGGTTTCGGTGACCGACGACGGCCGCGGCATTCCGGTCGGCCTGCATGCCGAGGAGGGCGTGCCGGTGGTGGTGCTGGCCTTCACCCGCCTCCATGCCGGTGGCAAGTTCGACAAGCGCTCCGGACACGGCGCCTACGCCTTTTCCGGCGGCCTGCACGGCGTCGGCGTGGCCGTCACCAATGCCCTGTCGACGCGCGTCTCGGTCGAGGTGCGGCGCGAGGGCAAGGTGCATGGCGTGGAGTTCGGCGCCGGCGGCGAGTCGGTGTCGCCGATCGTCGTCAGCGGTGTGTGCGGGCGCCAGACCGGCACGCGGGTGCGCGTCTGGCCGGACCCCAAGTATTTCGATGCGCCGCGCGTGCCGCTGGCCGAGATGGAGCGCCTGCTGCGCTCCAAGGCCGTGCTGCTGCCCGGGGTGAGCGTCTTTCTCGACATCGAGCAGGCCGACGGCCGGGTGCTGACCAAGACCTGGACCTATCCCGACGGACTGAGCGGCTATCTCGCCGAACTCGCCGGCGACGCAGCGCCGGTGGCGCCGATCTTCGCCGCCGAGAAGTATGCCGATGCCAGCGACGAGTCCTTCGCCGAAGGCGAGGGCGCGGCCTGGGCCTTCGCCTGGTTCGCCGAGGCGCCGCCGTCGTCCGAGTCCTACGTCAACCTGATCCCGACGGTGGCCGGCGGCACCCACGAGTCCGGTCTCAAGGCCGGCGTCTTCGAGGCGGTCAAGACCTTCATCGAGCACCACGCCCTGCTGCCGCGCGGCGTCAAGCTGCAGCAGGACGACGTCTGCGGGCGGCTGGCCTACATCCTCTCGGCGCGCCTGCTCGATCCGCAGTTCCAGGGCCAGGTCAAGGAGAAGCTCAACTCGCGCGAGGCGGTCAAGCTGGTCGCCGGCATGGTCCGCGACCCGCTCGAGATCTGGCTCAACAACCACGTCGAGGCCGGCCGCGCCATCGCCGAGCTGTCGATCCGCCAGGCGCTGGCGCGGCAGAAGAGCGCGCAGAAGATCGAGAAGCGCAAGCAGTCGGGCGTCGCCGTGCTGCCGGGCAAGCTGACCGACTGCGAATCGACCGACATCGCCTGCAACGAGCTGTTCCTGGTCGAGGGCGATTCCGCCGGCGGCTCGGCCAAGATGGCCCGCGACAAGGAAATCCAGGCCATCCTGCCGCTGCGCGGCAAGGTCCAGAACGCCTGGGAGATCGAGGCCGGGCGGCTCTTCGCCAATGCCGAGATCCACGACATCGCCGTGGCCCTCGGCGTCGATCCGCACGGGCCGGCGGACACTCCGGACCTCTCCGGGCTCAGGTACGGCAAGGTCGTCATCATGTCGGACGCCGACGTCGACGGCGCCCACATCCAGACGCTGCTGCTGACCTTATTCTTCCGTCATTTCCCGAAGCTGATCGAAGGCGGCCACGTCTATATCGCCCAGCCGCCGCTGTACCGCGTCGACGCTCCGGCCTCGGGACGCAAGCGGCCGGCGCGGCGCCTCTACGCGCTCGACGACGGCGAGCTGGCGGCGATCCGCGAGCGCCTCATCAAGGAGGGCGTGCGCGAGGAGGCCATCGAGGTGGGCCGCTTCAAGGGCCTCGGCGAAATGAATCCCGATCAACTGCGCGAGACGGCCATGGCCCCGGCGACGCGGCGGGTGCTGCCGGTGACGGTGCGTGCCGAGGGACACGGCGATACCGTCAAGCTGTTTACCCTGCTGATGGGCAAGGGCGAGGCCGCGGCGCGACGCGCCTGGATGGAGGCCAACGGCCACCTGATCGAAGCGGACTTCTGAGCGTCCTAAGCAGCCTAAGCATCCGGAACCATCATGGGCGACGAAACTCTCGATCTTTTCGCGGCGATTCCTCCCGACGGCGGCCGTCCTCCGCCTCCACCGCCGCCGCCGGCGGAACCCCCCGACACCCTGCCGCTCGACGCCTACGCCGAGCGCGCCTACCTCGCCTATGCCATGAGCGTGGTCCGGGCGCGCGCCCTGCCGCAGGTCGAGGACGGCCTGAAGCCGGTGCAGCGGCGCATCCTCCACGCCATGAACGAGATGCGCCTGGCCGCCAGCGCCAAGCACGTCAAGAGCGCGCGGGTGGTCGGCGATGTCATCGGCAAGTACCACCCGCACGGCGACAGCAGCGTTTATGACGCCATGGTGCGCGTGGCCCAGGACTTCACGCTGCGCTACCCGCTGGTCGACGGCCAGGGCAACTTCGGCTCGCGCGACGGCGACGGCGCCGCGGCGATGCGCTACACCGAATGTCGCCTGGCGCCGATCGCCGAGCTGCTGCTGGCCGAGATCGACCGCGGCACGGTGGACTTCGTGCCCAACTACGACGGCGCCTTCAGCGAGCCGCGACTGCTGCCGGCGCGCCTGCCCTTCGTCCTCTTGAACGGCGCCTCGGGCATCGCCGTCGGCATGGCCACCGAGATTCCGCCGCACAACCTGCGCGAGGTCGCCGAAGCGGCGCGGCTGCTGATCAAGAAGCCCGAGGCCTCGCTCGACGAACTGCTGGCGGTGCTACCCGGTCCGGACTTTCCCGGCGGCGGCCAGATCATCTCCCAGCCCGGCGATCTGCGCGACGCCTATGCCGGCGGGCGCGGCTCGGTACGCATGCGTTCGCGCTGGCGGATCGAGGAGCTGGCGCGCGGCCAGTGGCGCGTCGTCGTCGACGAGCTGCCGCACGGCGTATCGACGGCCCAGGTGCTGGCCGAGATCGAGGCCCTGACCAATCCGCAGCCGCGGGCCGGGCGCAAGGAGGTGAGCCAGGAGCAGAAGAACCTCAAGCAACTGCTGCTGGGCGTGCTCGAGACGGTGCGCGATGAGGCGACTGACCAGGCGCCGGTGCGCATCGTGCTGGAGCCGCGCTCCTCGCGCCTCGCCCAGGACGAGTTCATGGCCGTGCTGCTCGCCCACACCAGCCTCGAGGCCGGCGTGCCGCTCAATTTCACGATGATGGGACACGACGGCAGGCCGCAGCAGAAGGGCCTGCGCGCCATCCTAAGCGAGTGGATCGAGTTCCGCTTCGAGACGGTCGAGCGGCGCAGCCGCCACCGCCTCGACGAGGTGGCGCGTCGCCTGCACGTGCTCGAGGGGCGGATGATCGCCTTCCTAAGCATCGAGGAGGTGATCCGCGTCATCCGCGCTTCCGACGAGCCCAAGGCGGACCTGATGGCGCGCTTCGCCCTCAGCGCGATCCAGGCCGAGGACATCCTCGAGATCCGCCTGCGCCAACTGGCGCGCCTCGAAGGCCTGCGCATCGAAAAGGAAGCCGGCGAATTGCGCGCCGAGCAGGACGATCTGCGCCGCCTGCTCGACGACCGCCGCGAGCTGACGCGGCTGATCCTCAGGGAAATCGGCGACGACGCGCGGCGCTACGGCGACGAGCGCCGCACCGTCATAGCCGCCGTGGCGCCGATCCTGCCGGCCGAGATCGCCGTGGCCGACGAGCCGCTGACGGTGATCCTGTCGAAGAACGGCTGGGTGCGCGCCCGCCAGGGCCACGGCTTCGATGCCAATGGGATAACGTACAAGAGCGGCGATTTTCCCTTCGCCGTCTTCGAGACGCGCACCATCTGGCCGCTGCTGGTCATCGACAGCCACGGCCGCGCCTATACGGTCCGGGTTGCCGATATCCCGGGCGGCCGCGGCGACGGCGTGCCGATCGCCACCCTGGTCGACTTCCAGGAGGGCGGCCGCTTCGTCCGGGCGATCTCGGCGGCGCCGGAAACCCGCTATCTGTTCGCCGGCTCCGGCGGCTACGGCTTCGTCGCGCCGCTCGCCGAACTGGTGTCGAACCAGCGCCGCGGCAAGGCCTTCATGACCCTGGTCGCGGGCGAGGCGGTGCTGGCGCCGGCGCCGCTGGCCGGCGACAGCGTCGCCGCCCTGTCCGCCGCCGGCCGGCTGCTGGTCTTCGCCCTCGCCGAGATGAAGGAATTGGCCCGCGGCCGCGGCGTCATCATCCAGGACCTCGATCCCAAGGACGCGCTGCTGGCGGTGGCCGTCGGCGACGGCAAGGCGTTCACCGTCAGCGGCACCGGCCGCGGCGGCAAGGCCATGGAACTGCTGCTGCGCGAACGCGATCTCGCCGCGCACCGCTTCCACCGCGCCCGCAAGGGCGCCGCGCTGGCGGCGAAGATCCGGCCGAGCGGCCTGCGCTGAGCTCAGCGTCGCGCCAGCAGGCCTTCGGCGGCCAGCGCCGCGGCGATGCCTTCGGCCATCCGGCGGTAGCCGGCCGCGTTCGGATGAATGGCGTCGGCATGCAGGCCGCTGTCGCCGAGAACCTCGGCGAAGACGCCCTTCACCAGCGGAATCTTCGCCTCCGTGGCCAGTTCGGCGTAGAGCGGCGCGTCGGCGAGCAGGCCCAGCGCCGCGCCGACCGGTGAGAAGCGCGGTACCGCGATCAGCACCGGGGTGGCGCCGGCGGCCGCGGCCGCCGCGACGATGCGGCGCAGGTCTTCCTTGACCGCCGACTCCGGGCGGCGCTGCAGGAAGTCGTTGCCGCCGAGCTCGATCAGCACCAGCCGCGGCCGCGTTTCGGCCAGCGCCGCGGCGATGCGCTCGACGGCGGCGGCCGTGTCGCCGGGCAGCCCGGCATTGGCGATTTGCCAGCCGCTGAGGGCGGCCAGACGGCTCGGGAAATCCTCGCCGGGAGCGGCGCCGCTGCCGTGGGTGACGCTGTCGCCGAAGGCCAGCACCGGCGTCCCCGGGCCCAGCGGCGCATAGTGCGGCCCGCCGCCGCAGGCGGCCAGGAGCAGGGCGGCGAGCAGCGCGACGCGGCGCATTTCAGTCGTAGAGCCGCGTTGCCGCGGCCAGTTGGCGGCGCACCGCTTCGCGCAGTTCCGCCGGCGCCAGCACTTCGACGGCGGCGCCGTGGCGCAGGATGTCCATGATGAGTTCGGTCGGCTGCGAATAGGGTACTTCGAGAAGGTAGCGGCCCTCGTCGTCGTGCTGCCCCTTCTGCCGCGGGTGCCAGTGCTCGGAGGCGACCCAGCGCGCCTTTTCCGCGCTGAAGCGGAGCCTGGCCCATTGCACGGTTTCGCCGGAGAAGATGCCGTAGCCGGCGCCGAGGATGCGGTCGAGCCGCGGTGCGGCGATGTTGCGCGCCGGTCTGTCGAGCAGTTCGGCGCGGCGGATGGCGTCGAGCGAAAAGCTGCGGATCTCGCGGCGCAAGTGGCACCAGGCGTCGAGGTACCAGTTGTCGCGGTAATGGACCAGGCGCTGCGGCGAGACCTCGCGGTCGACGATCTCGTCGCGCGAGCGGACGTGATGGCTGATGCGCAGGCGCTTGCGCTTGATAAGCGCCGTGCCGACCACGGCGAAGTGTTCGACCGGGGTCCGGCGTGCCGCCATGCCGAGGATGCGGATGCGCCGGCGGATCTCGTCGTCGGGCGCGTCCTTGCTGCCGAGCAGCGCCGTCAGCCGCGCCAGCAGCGGCCGGATGTGCGGACCGAGCAGGCCGCCGCCGTCGAGGTTGGCGAGCAGTTGCTGCATGGTGAGCAGGGCGTGGATCTCCGCGGCGGAGAACCACAGGCCGGGCAGCTCGAACTTCGGTCCGTGCCGGGCCGGCCTGTCATAGCGGTAGCCGGCGGCGTCGCGGTCCCAGACGATCGGGGCGTTGAGGCGGTTGCGCAGGTATTCGAGGTCGCGCTTGATGGTGGCGCGGGAGACGCCGAGACCTTCGGCCCGGGCGGCGTAGGGCACGATGCGGCGCTCGTGCAACAGCTGGTCTATCTTGTAGAAACGCTCGGTGCGGTCCATGATTTCCTCCCGGTGCAGGCCGATTATCGTTGCTCGCGGCGTGCCTTGGTATGCACCACGGGATGGCGTTGCAGCGGGCGGCAACGCACGGCCTTGGTGCGTCCTGGTGCCGGGGCGGCGGCCGATGCCGCCTGCCGAGCGGTTGTCGCTGATGGCATGGTTCTCGCTGTGGTAGAGTCCGTGCCCGATGATGCAAGCGCCGCCATGGTAACCCCCGCCTACGACGAAATGCGCACCGAAGCCGGTGCCATCCGCCCCCACTACCGGGAGTTCGCGGCTTGGCTCGAATCGACCCCGCCGGGGGTCATTGCCCGCAAGCGCGAGGAGGCCGACATCGCCTTCCATCGGCTCGGCATCACCTTCGCCGTGTATGGCGAGGACGCCGGCGAGGAGCGGCTGATTCCCTTCGACATCCTGCCGCGGATCATTCCCGGCGCCGAATGGCTGCGCATCGCCGCCGGCCTGCGGCAGCGCGTGCGGGCGCTCAACGCCTTCCTCCACGACGTCTACCACGACCAGGACATCCTCAAGGCGGGCCGCATTCCCGCCGAGCAGGTGCTCACCAACTCGCAGTACCGGCGGGAGATGGCCGGCGTCGATGTGCCTGGATTGATCTATTCGCATATCGCGGGGATCGACCTGGTGCGGGCCGACGCCGGCGAGTACTACGTCCTCGAGGACAATCTGCGCACCCCTTCGGGCGTCTCCTACATGCTCGAAAACCGCAAGATGATGATGCGGCTGTTTCCCGAGCTCTTCGCCCGCCAGTCGATCGCCCCGGTCGAGCATTATCCGGACCTGCTGCTGGAGAACCTGCGCGCCGTGGCGCCGGCCCAGGCGGCCGAGCCCAATGTGGTGGTGCTGACCCCGGGCCAGTTCAACAGCGCCTACTTCGAGCATGCCTTCCTGGCTCAGCAGATGGGCGTGGAGCTCGTCGAGGGCAACGACCTGTTCGTTCGCGACGACACGGTGTTCATGCGCACCACCCGGGGCCCGCGCCGGGTCGATGTCATCTACCGCCGCATCGACGACGATTTCCTCGATCCGCTGGCCTTCCGCAAGGACTCGGTGCTCGGCGTGCCCGGTCTGTTCAGCGCCTATCGCGCCGGCGGAGTGACGCTGGCCAATGCCGTCGGCACCGGCATCGCCGACGACAAGGCGATGTACATCCACGTCCCCGAAATGATCCGCTTCTATTGCTGCGAGGAACCCATCCTCGCCAACGTGCCCACCTGGGATCTGGGCAAGGCCGACGAACTGAGCCATGTCCTTGAGCACCTGCCGGAACTGGTGGTCAAGGAAGTGCACGGCTCCGGCGGCTACGGCATGCTGGTCGGCCCCACCTCGAGCAGCGTGGAGATCAGCCTGTTCCGCGACCGGATCCTCGCCGAGCCGGCCAAATACATCGCCCAGCCGACGCTGTCGCTATCGACCTGCCCGACCTTCGTCGAACAGGGCGTGGCGCCGCGCCACATCGACCTGCGTCCCTATGTCCTGTCGGGCAAGGAGGTAACCATGGTTCCCGGCGGTCTGACCCGGGTGGCGCTGCGCGAGGGCTCGCTGGTGGTCAACTCGTCCCAGGGCGGCGGCACCAAGGACACCTGGGTGGCGGAGACTTAGGATGCTGTCCAGCACCGCCGACCACCTCTACTGGATGGCGCGCAGCATCGAGCGCGCCGAGAACACCGCACGCATGCTCGACATCACCTATCGCATGTCGCTGCTCAAGCCGGCCGATGGCGAGACCTTCCAGGAATGGGCGGCCGTGCTCAGCATCAGCGGCCTCAGCGACGAATATTTCGCCCGCGGTACCCTGATCGATGCGACCAATGTGCTGGATTTCATGGCCCTCGACGAGGAAAACCCGATCAGCATCGTCGGGAGCCTGCGGGCGGCGCGGGAAAACGCCCGGGCGGTGCGCGGCACCATCACCTCGGAGCTTTGGGAGACCATCAACCAGACCTGGCTGGCGATGCGCGACGTGCAGGCCCGCGGCATACCCGCCGACGGCGTCTCGGCCTTCTTCGACTGGGTCAAGGAGCGCTCCCACCTGTCCCGCGGCGTCGCCCACGGGACCATGCTGCGCGATGACGCCTTTCGCTTCATCCGCCTCGGCACCTTCCTCGAACGGGCCGACAACACGGCGCGCATCCTCGACGTCAAGTACCACATCCTGCTGCCCAGCCTCCAGGAAGTCGGCGGCGCCGCCGACTACTACCAGTGGAGCGCGCTGCTCCGTTCGGTCTCGGCCTTCGAGGCCTACCGCAAGGTATTCCGCGACGTCATCACGCCGCGGCGCGTCGCCAACCTCCTGATCCTCAGCCCGGATATGCCAAGATCATTAAGGATGTGCCTCGCCGAGGTCAACCGCCTGGTCCAGGAGATCGGCGGCCACAAGACCTGGGAACTGCAGCGCCGCGTCGGCCTGCTGTTCGCCGACGTTTGTTACGGCCGCATCGAGGACATCATCGAGACCGGCCTGCACGAGTACCTGACCGGCATCCTGGAGCGGGTCCACGCCATCGGCGAACTGATCGACCAGACCTATTTCTGGCCGGCGGATGCCTAGCGGTTTGCGGCGCGGCCCGCTCTTGCCGGCAGAGGCGGCTTCGGCTAAGTTGATGGACTTTTTCATCGCCACGGCCCCGCCACCATGACTTACTGCGTCGCCACCATGATCGATGCCGGCATCGTTTTCGCGTCCGATTCGCGGACTAACGCCGGCGTCGACAACATCTCCACCTTCCGCAAGATGAAGATTTTCGAGCGGGCCGGCGAGCGCGTCCTGGTGGTACTCAGTTCGGGCAACCTGGCCATGACCCAGGCGACCCTCAACGGCCTCGATCAGCAGAACCGCCGCGAGGAGGCCGGGCGCAGCCTGATGAATGTCAGCAGCATGTACGAGGTGGCCGAGCTGATCGGCGCGGCGCTGCGCGAGGTGCGCGACCGCGACGGACCCTACCTGCAGCAGGGCAACGTCGATGCCAATGCCAGTTTCATAATCGGCGGCCAGATCGGCGGCGAGGAGCCGCGCTTGTTCATGATCTATTCCGAGGGCAACTTCATTGAGGCGACGCCGGAAACGCCCTACTTCCAGATCGGCGAGGTGAAGTACGGCAAACCGATCATCGACCGGGTCATCACCGCCGCCACCAGTGTCGACGACGCCGTGAAGTGCGTGCTGGTGTCGTTCGATTCGACGATGCGCAGCAACCTGTCGGTCGGCCTGCCGATCGATCTGGTCGTCTATGAAAGGGACAGCCTGCGCGTGACGCGCTGCCGGCGCTTCGACGAGCAGAGCGAGTACATCCAGACGTTGCGCCACTGCTGGGGCGAGGGCGTGCGCCAGGCCTTCACCCAGTTGCCCCGCCTCGAGTGGAACTAGCCGGAGGCGCCGCGCCGGCGCATGACACGACATGACGATCCGCGTCGCCCTCAACCACCAGACCCGCTACCGCTTCGACCGGCCGGTCCGGCTCTTGCCCCACGAGATCCGCCTGCGTCCGGCGGCCCATTGCCGTACGCCGGTCACCGGCTATTCGCTGAAGGTGGCGCCGGAGCGGCATTTCCTCAACTGGCAGCAGGATGCCTACGGCAACTGGCTGGCGCGGCTGGTCTTTCCGGAAAAGGAGAGCTACCTCGACGTTACCGTCGACCTCATTGCGGAGCTGAGCATCGTCAACCCCTTCGACTTTTTCGTCGAGGAGTCCGCCGAAACCTATCCGTTTGCCTATCCGCCGCTGCTGGCCAAGGAACTGGCGCCGTTCCTCGAGTGCGAGGCGGCGCTGCCGCCGTTCGCCGAGTGGCTGACGGCGGCGCGCGGCGAACTCGCCGCGCCGGGCATCACCAGCATCGATTTTCTCGTCGCCCTCAACCGTCGCGTGAACCGCGACGTCGCCTATGTCGTTCGCATGGAGCACGGCGTGCAGACGGCCGAGGAAACGCTGAAGCTGAAGCTCGGCTCGTGCCGCGATTCGGCCTGGCTGCTGGTCCAGGCGCTGCGTCATCTCGGCCTGGCGGCGCGTTTCGCCTCCGGCTACCTGATCCAGCTGGCGGCCGACGTCAAGTCGCTCGACGGTCCTTCGGGTGCCGAGCACGATTTCACCGACCTCCACGCCTGGGCCGAGGCCTTCCTTCCCGGGGCCGGCTGGGTCGGCCTCGATCCCACCTCCGGGCTCCTGGCCGGCGAGGGTCATATTCCACTCGCATGCACGGCGGCGCCCTCGTCGGCGGCCCCGGTGATCGGTGCCACCGAGGTCTGCGTGGCCCATTTCGACCACGCCATGAGCGTGACGCGGATCCACGAGGACCCGCGCGTCACCAGGCCCTACAGCGACGGCCAGTGGCAGGAGATCCTGTCGCTGGGACATTTCGTCGACGCGGAACTGGCCGAGCGCGACGTGCGCCTGACCATGGGCGGCGAACCGACCTTCGTCTCGATTGACGATCCGGATGGCGACGAGTGGAACTTCACCGCCTTGTCGCCGAAAAAGCGCGAGCTCGCCGAGCAGTTGCTGCAGCGGCTCGAACAGCGTTTTGCGGCCGGCGCGCTGCTGCACTTCGGCCAGGGCAAGTGGTATCCGGGCGAACCCCTGCCGCGCTGGGCGCTGGCCTGCTACTGGCGCCGCGACGGCAAGCCGCTGTGGCGCGAGGCGAAGCTGCTCGACCACGGCGAGTCGCATGATGGCCGCAGCGTCGCGGAGGCCGGCCGCTTCGCCCAGCGTCTCGCCGGCCACCTCGGCCTGGCCTCGGATAATGTCATCGCCGCCTACGAGGACGTCGCCCAGGCCATCGACCAGGAGCGGCGTTGGCCCGGGAACTTCGATCCGCTGGCCAGCGATCTCAAGGACCCCGACGAGCGGCGGCGCATCGCCGGCCTGATCGACCGCGGCCTGGGCCTCGTCGCCGGCTACGTGCTGCCCCTCGAGCCCCTGCCGGCGGCAGCCGCGCGGCGCGGCGGCAAGCCGGCCATCGCCTGGCATTCGAGCCCCTGGCCGCTGCGCCGCGAGCACCTCTACCTGGTCCCCGGCGATTCGCCGCTGGGCCTGCGCCTGCCGCTGGCTTCGCTGCCCTGTGCGGCGCCGGCGGACCTGGATCCGGATTTCGAACGCGACCCCTTCGAAGAGCGCGGTGCCCTCGCCGAGCCCGGCGCGCGGCGCAAGCCCAAGCGGCGCGCGGCGAAGGCCGCTCACGAGCCGCACGAGATCATCCACACGGCGCTGTGCGTCGAGGTACGAGGCGGCGTTTTGCACGTCTTCATGCCGCCGCTGTCGCGCCTCGAGGAATACCTGGACCTGCTCGAAGCGGTGCATGACAGCGCCGCGGAACTGGCGATGGCGGTGCGCGTCGAGGGCTACACGCCGCCCCGCGATCCGCGCCTCATCGAACTCAAGGTGACGCCCGATCCCGGCGTCATCGAGGTGAATATCCATCCGGCGGCCAGATGGACCGAGCTGGTGGCGAACACCGAGGCGCTCTACGATGCGGCGCGGCTGTGCCGCCTGGGCGCCGAAAAATTCATGCTCGATGGCCGCCACACCGGCACCGGCGGCGGCAATCACGTCACCATCGGCGCCGCCCGGCCCGAGGACTCGCCCTGCCTGCGCCGACCCGACCTGCTGATGAGCCTGCTGCTCTTCTGGCAGAACCATCCGGCCCTGTCCTATCTCTTCTCCGGCCTCTTCATCGGCCCCACCAGCCAGGCGCCGCGCGTCGACGAGGCGCGCCACGAGAGCCTCTACGAGCTCGAGATCGCCTTCCAGCAGATGAGCGAAAGGCTCGGTGCGCCGGGACGGGAGACGCTGCAACCCTGGCTGGTGGACCGGCTGCTGCGCAATCTACTGGTCGACCTTTCCGGCAACACCCACCGTGCCGAGTTCTGCATCGACAAGCTCTACTCGCCCGACGGCCCGGCCGGACGCCTCGGTCTGGTCGAATTCCGCGCCTTCGAGATGCCGCCCCACGCCCAGATGAGCCTGGTGCAGATGCTGCTGCTGCGGGCGCTGATCGCCCGCTTCTGGAAGCAGCCCTATCAGGGCCGGCCGATCCGCTGGGGCACCCGGCTTCATGACATGTTCATGCTGCCGCACTTCGTCGCCGAGGACATGCGCGATGTCGTGGTGGACTTGCAGCGGGCCGGCTATCCGTTCCAGTTCGAGTGGTTCGCGCCCTTCCTCGAATTCCGCTTTCCGCGCTGCGGTGCCATCGCCTGTGCCGGGCTAGAGGTGGAGCTGCGCCAGGCCATCGAGCCCTGGAACGTCCTCGGCGAGGAGGTCGGCGCCGGCGGAACGGCGCGTTATGTCGATTCGTCGGTGGAGCGCCTGCAGGTCAAGGTGCGGCAGATGACCGACAACCGCCACATCGTCACCTGCAACGGCCGGCCGCTGCCGTTGACGGCCACCGGAGTGCGCGGCGAATTCGTCGCCGGGGTCCGCTACCGGGCCTGGAGCCCGCACTCGGCCCTGCACCCGACGATCGACGTGCACACCCCGCTGGTGATCGATGTCGTCGATACGTGGAGCGGCCGCGCCGTCGGCGGCTGCACCTACCACGTCGTCCATCCGGGCGGCCGCAACTACGAGACATTCCCGGTCAACGCCAACGAGGCCGAAGGGCGCCGCCAGGCCCGCTTCGTCGGCTTCGGCCATACTCCCGGAACGCTGCCGGTGCGCCGCGAGGGCCGCAATCCGGACTACCCGCTGACCCTGGACCTGCGCCGGGCACCCGAGCCGCTGCTCGAGGATCCGCTGCTGGCCGGGATCGACGTGGCGGCGCGGCAGCCCTAGCCGCTGCCGCTGTTCGTCATCGCGCCCTTAGCGCGGCGCCGCGTCGGGGATGCCCGCCGCCGAGCGGCGGATCTTCTCGGCTTCGTCGGCGAACTGGCGGAAGTGCTGGCGGCGGCGCGGGTGGACGGTGCCGGCGGCGATCGCCTGGAGGATCGCGCAATCGGGCTCGCCGTCGTGGTGGCAATCGCGGAAGCGGCACTGCCCCAACAGAGGCCGGAACTCGACGAAGCCGAATTCGATCTCCTGCCGCGTGAGGTGGGCCAGGCCGAATTCCTGCAGCCCCGGGCTGTCGATGATGGCGCCTCCTCCGGCCAGGTCATAGAGCCGGGCGTGGGTCGTGGTGTGCTTGCCCGAGGCCAGCGCCGTCGATATCTCCCGGGTCGACGCCGCGGCGCCGGGCACCAGGGCGTTGATCAGCGTCGACTTGCCCATGCCGGACTGGCCGACCAGCACCGAGATCTCGCCGCTTAGGTGCGCAAGCAGCGGGGCGGCGCCGCCGCGGGCGCAGACTTCGACGATCGGGTAGCCGAGGGCGGCGAAGGGCTCGAGCACGGCGCGGGCGGCCGGCATCCGCTCGGCGAGGTCGGTCTTGTTGAGGACGATGACCAGGGCCAGCCCCTCGTGCTCGGCGGCGACGATCGCCCGGCTGAGCAACTCGTCGCTGAAGGCCGGTTCGGCGGCGACGACCAGGACCAGTTGGCTGGCGTTGGCGGCGATCAACTTCTGGCGGTAGGCGTCGCTGCGGTAGAGCAGCGAGGTGCGCGGCTCGTGGCGCAGTATCTGCGCCGGGTTGGCGGCGGATTCGAGAACCACGCGGTCGCCGACGGCGTAGACGCTCTTCTTGCCACGCGGCAGGCCGGACAGGCGCTGCCCGCCGGACAGCTCGATGTCATAATGCCGGCCGAAGGCGGCGATGATCGTGCCGGTGACGCTGTGGCTCAAGGCGAAAATGGCGTGCCGGGCCGGTAGCTCTGGCGGTTATCAAGTCCTTGGCGCTGCCCGCGGCTCAATTCAGGCTCACTTGAACTTGTAGTACGTCTCGTTGAGGTAGGCGGCGATGGCCGCCTCGTCTTCCGGAAAGAGGCCGGCATTGGTCTGCACGCTGCAGAAGGCAACCCGCTGCCGCAAGGCCGCCAGGTTGGCGATCTTGCGCTCCTTGCGCGTGTAGATGGCCGTACCGTCGCCGCCGACGTTGCGCACATGGCAGGCGACGCAGAGATCGGCGTGGAGCGCCTGGGCCTGCTTGGCGTCGGTCGCGGCGGCGGCCGCGACGACGGGCAGCGTGGCGAGCAGGGCAGCGACGAAGACGGGCAGGGCGGCGCGGGGGATCGTGGGCATGGCTACTCCTTGTCGTTCAAAGCGTCTGCAGCCGGGCGATGCGCAGCACCGCCGGCGGATGGGAATCGTAAAAGCGCGAATGGACCGGGTCCGGCGTCAGCGTCGCGGCGTTGTCGCGGTAGAGCTTGACCAGCGCCGTGACGAGATCCTGCGCGCGGGCCTGGCCGGCGGCGTAGGCATCGGCTTCGTATTCGTGGCGCCGCGACAGCGCCGAACCGAGCGGCGCGAAGGGGAAGGCGAACACCGGCAGGACCAGCGAGAACAGGATCAGCGCCATCGCATCGCTCTGCCCGGCCACGCCGAGGCCGGCATAGAACCAGGCCTCGCCGGTCGCCCGGCCGAGCATCCAGAGCAGGACGAGGCTCGTCGCGGCGAGGAAGGCCAGCCGCTTCCAGACGTGGCGGCGCCGGAAATGGCCGAGTTCGTGGGCCAGCACGGCCTCGATCTCGTCGCCGGAGAGGCGGGCGAGCAGCGTGTCGAAGAAGACGATGCGCTTGTGTCGGCCGAGGCCGGTGAAGTAGGCGTTGCCGTGGCTCGAACGCTTCGATCCGTCCATGACGAACAGGCCGGACACGGCGAAGCCGCAGCGCGACAGCAGGGCTTCGATGCGCCGCTGCAGCGCGGCGTCCTCGAGCGGCGAGAATTTGTTGAACAGCGGTGCGATCCAGGTCGGGTAGAGCAGCATGACCAGCAGGTTGAAGCCGAGCCAGAAAATCCAGACCCACAGCCACCAGCGTTCGCCCATCGCCTGCATCAGCCACAGCACCGCCAGCAGCAGCGGCGTGCCGATGACAATGGCAAGCACGGTCGACTTGCCCAGGTCGCCGAGCCAAGTCGCCCAGGTGGTGCGGTTGAAGCCGAAGCGCGCCTCGACGATGAAGGTCCGGTAGAGGGCGAAGGGCAGGTCGACGACGAAGCCGACCAGGCCGAAGGCGGCGAACAGCGCTATGCCATGCGCATAGCCGGCGGAATCGAAGTGGCGCTGCCAGAAGGCGAACAGCGCTTGCAGCAGGCCGCCGAAGGTGTAGGCCAGCAGCAGGGCCGTGCCGGCGCACAGTTCGGCCAGGCCGATGCGGGCTTTCGCCACCGTGTAGTCGGCCGCCTTCTGGTGTTCGGCCAGCGGGATCCGCTCGGCGAACTCCGCCGGCACGGCGCCGCGGTGGGCGCGGACGTGGTCGATCTGGCGCAGGGCGAGCCAGACGCGCAATGCCGTCGTCACGGCGACGGCGGCGAGGAACACGGCGGATAACGGATTCGGCATGCTGGGGCGGGAAGCGCGGACGTCCTAATGTGACAGAATAGACCCTTTTCGCGGCGGCAAATTATGGCACAGGATCAAAACGCGCTCGTCTGGCTGGACATGGAGATGACGGGCCTCAACCCGGACGGCGACCGGATCATCGAGCTGGCGATGGTCGTGACCAGCGCCCAGCTCGACACCCTCGCCGAAGGGCCGGTCTGGGTCGTCCATCAGCCCGACGCCGTGCTCGACGCCATGGATGCCTGGAACAGGAGCACCCACGGGCGCACCGGCCTGACCGCCAAGGTCAAGGCCGCGACGCTCGGCGAGGCCGACGTCGAGGCCGCGGCGCTGGCCTTCCTAAAGACCTGGGTGCCGGAGCGGACCAGCCCCATGTGCGGCAATTCGATCTGCCAGGACCGCCGTTTCATGGCGCGCTACATGCCGAAGCTGGAGGCCTGGTTCCACTACCGCAACCTCGACGTGTCCACGCTCAAGGAATTGTGCAAGCGCTGGAAGCCGGAGGTCGCCAAAGGGCTCGCCAAGCAGGGCAAGCACGAGGCGCTGGCCGACATCTACGAGTCGATAGACGAACTCAAGTACTACCGCGACAACTTCCTCAGGTTGTGACGCCCGGCGCTATTGCGGCGTCGCGCCGGTAGAGCCGCAGGCGCTCGTCCTTGTCGCCGGGGCGGTGGCCCTCCCAGACTCGCATCCAGCCGGCGGGCGACGCGTCGCGATCGGCCGAGCCCTGTTCGAGCAGCAGCGGACAGGCATCGGACCCCGGCTGGCCGGCACGTATCGTGATCACCCCGGCGAAATAGTCGAGGGAAGCGCGCAGGGCATCGGGAAGGGCGCGACCGGCGATGCAAGCCTCGCCGCCGAGATTGCTCTTGAGTTCGAGGGCGACGCCGCGGTAGCTCTTGCCGTAGTCGACCCAGGGAAACCAGAGCGCCGCCAAGAGCGCCCACATCAGCGTGACCCCGCCGGCCCAGTGGGTGAGGGCGCGCCATGGCGAGCGCGGCGCCCGCCACAGGTGGCCGCACCAGGCCAGTGTCAGCAACGCGGCGAGGGTCCATGCGCCGGCATCGAAGCGGGCGACGAAGCCCGGCGCCAGCTTGGCGAAGTTGTGCTCGATCTGCGACGGGATGCCGGCGACCATGGCGATCCCGCCCAGCCAGACCAGGGCGGCGACGAGGGTGAAGGTCATCATGCCGAACCAGTCGAAGGCATTGGCAGCGCCGCGGCGCAGGGTCGCGGCGCCCGCACCGGCGAGCAGGGTCAGCGGCAGCAGCAGCGGCAGCACGTGTATCGGCCGCGCCTCATGGAGGGCAACCAGCAGAGTCGCGGCGATCAGCGTGCCGGCCAGCGGCAGGGCGATCGCTGCCTCGAACAGCCGGCGGCGGCCCCGCCACAGGCTCCACAGCGCCAGAGGCAGCGCCGGCCAGGCGGCCCAGGCGAGCAGTTCGGCAAGTTCGGCAAAGCTCGCTGCGCCGCTGGGGCGCAGGCTGGCGAGCTCACGTGACCACCAGATCGGCAGCGCATCGGGGGCCTGCCAGGCCAGCAGCGCCGGCCACAGAACGCAGAGCGGTACGGCCGCAGCCGTGGCGATGGCGAAACCGCGGCGGCTGGCGCCGCTACGCCAGCGCGGCGCCAGCGCCGCCAGCAGCGCTAGTGGAACGACGATGGCGAGGCTGTCCAAGCCGCTGACCAGGAAGCCGGCGCCGACGCCGCAGCCGAGCAGCAGGCCACCGCTCCGGGGGCGCTCCGGCAGGCGAACGAGGCCCCAGTAGCCGGCCGCTCCGGCGGCGAGAACGGCGCTCGCTGGCTGCGTTTCGTGGAGCGGCGCCAGCAGGCCGAGACAGCCGATGGCGACGAGCACGGCGGTCGGGCCGCCATGGTTCCCGTGCAGGCTGCGACTGGCGCCGGCGAGCAGGTAGAGGAACAGGGCGCCGAACAGGCCCGAGCAAAGGCGCGCGGCATCGGGCGGGGAGAGCAGCCCGCTCATGGCCCGGGCGAGCAGAGCCGCACACCAATGGTAGAGCGGCGGCGACTCGAGCCAGGTCTCGCCGGCTAGGTGCGGCAGCAGCCAGTCGCGTCCTTCGAGGAAGCTTAGGACGATGCCGAAATTGAGCGCGTCGTCGTTCTTCCACGGATCGTGGCCGATCAGTCCCGAGAGCAGGTAGACCAGGCCGAGCAGGACGAGCGGCCAGCCCTGCAGCGGCGCAGTGGCGATCCGGGGCGTCCCGTCCATGGTTCGTCTCCGACCTAGAAAACAAAAAAGGCAGCCGAGGCTGCCTTTCCGTGAACGCCGCGGGGCTTAGGAGGCACGCTGGACGGTGCCGTATTTCTGGCGGAAGCGCTCGACGCGGCCGGCGGTATCGACGATCTTCTGCTTGCCGGTATAGAACGGATGGCAGGCCGAGCAGACTTCGATATGCAGCGGCTTGCCGGCGGTGGAGCGGGTCTTGAACTGGTTGCCGCAGCTGCAGCTGACGTCGATTTCGACGTACTTGGGGTGGATGGCTTCTTTCATGATCGTGTCCTCGTGGTACGTGGCCCGTGGCTTTGGCGGGCCGGAAAGGCGGCGATTATCCCCGATTCGACGGGCTTTTGCAATTCGCGCTTCAGCCCCGGCGCATGGAGTCGAAGAACTCGTCGTTGCTCTTGGTGGCCTTGATCTTGTCGAGCAGGAATTCCATCGCCTCGAGGTCGTCCATGTTGTAGAGCAGCTTGCGCAGGATCCACATCTTCTGCAGCACGTCGGGCTTGAGCAGCAGCTCCTCGCGCCGGGTTCCCGAGCGATTGACGTTGATCGCGGGGTAGATGCGCTTCTCCGCCATGCGCCGGTCGAGGTGGATTTCCATGTTGCCGGTGCCCTTGAACTCCTCGTAGATCACGTCGTCCATGCGGCTGCCGGTGTCGATCAGCGCCGTGGCGATGATGGTCAGCGAGCCGCCTTCCTCGATATTGCGGGCCGCGCCGAAGAAGCGTTTCGGCTTCTGCAGGGCATTGGCATCGACACCGCCGGTGAGCACCTTGCCCGAGGCCGGCTGCACCGTGTTGTAGGCGCGGGCCAGCCGGGTAATGGAGTCGAGCAGGATGACCACGTCCTTCTTGTGCTCGACCAGCCGTTTGGCCTTTTCGGTGACCATTTCGGCGACCTGGACATGGCGCGTCGCCGGTTCGTCGAAGGTCGAGGCGACGACCTCGCCCTTGACCGAACGCGTCATCTCGGTCACTTCCTCGGGGCGCTCGTCGATCAGCAGCACGATCAATACGACGTCGGGATGGTTGGCCGTGATGGCGTGGGCGATGTGCTGCATCATCACCGTCTTGCCGCTCTTCGGGCTGGAGACGAGCAGGCCGCGCTGGCCCTTGCCGATCGGGGCGATGATGTCGATGATGCGGCTGGTGGTGTTTTCCTCGCCGCGCATGTCGCGTTCCAGGACCAGTGCCTTGTTGGGGTGCAGCGGCGTCAGGTTCTCGAACAGGATCTTGTGTTTCGAGGCTTCCGGCGCTTCGCCGTTGACCTTGTCGACCTTGACCAGGGCGAAGTAGCGCTCGCCGTCCTTCGGCGTGCGGATTTCGCCCTCGATGGTGTCGCCGGTATGGAGGTTGAAGCGGCGGATCTGCGAGGGCGAGACGTAGATGTCGTCGGTGCCGGCGAGATAGGAGGTATCGGGGGAGCGGAGGAAGCCGAAGCCGTCCGGCAGGACTTCCAGCGTGCCGTCGCCGAAGATGCTCTCGCCCTTCTTGGCGCGGTTCTTCAGCAGGGCGAAGATCAGTTCCTGCTTGCGCAGGCGGTTGGCGCCCTCGATCTCGTTGGCGATGGCCATGTCGAGCAGTTGGCTGACGTGGTGGGCTTTGAGCTCCGAAAGATGCATGAGGACTACCTGCTGGGGGGGGCACGCCGGACCGGCGCGGAACGCAACGAAGGGGACTGGGGAGTGAAACGGAACGACCTGGACCGCGGCGCCGGAAGGACCTTCTTATGGAAACGCGCGATACCAGGGCGGAATTTAGCGGGATCAGAGGTTGCTGTCAATGAAGGCGGTCAGCTGCGATTTCGACAGGGCGCCCACCTTGGTCGCCTCGACGTTGCCGCCCTTGAACAGCATCAGGGTCGGGATGCCGCGAATCCCGTACTCGCCCGGCGTCTTCTGGTTGTCGTCGATGTTGAGCTTGGCGATCTTGAGCTTGCCGGCATATTCCTTGGCGACCGCGTCGAGGATCGGCGCGATCATCTTGCACGGGCCGCACCACTCGGCCCAATAATCGACGAGGACGGGCACGCCCGACTCGAGCACCTCGTTCTTGAACGTTGAATCGGTGACGTGGTGGATGTGTTCGCTCATGGCGCTCCTCTCGCGGTATCTGAAACGGAATGGGGGGCTGCGGCCGCCGCTGGGGCGGATCCGGCGCCGCCTGGCGCGGACCGGAGGTGGCCAGTAATCGTAGCAGAATTGTCCATGGAACGGGAGCCGCCGCGACCGCATTGCGCATACTACAATAAGCTTGGATGCGGCGCCGTGCCGCGTCCGGGGCCAATGCCGATGGGCGGCAAAGGAGAGGGCGATGGCTTTTGTGGTGACCGAATCCTGCATCAAGTGCAAGTACACCGATTGCGTCGAGGTCTGTCCCGTCGATTGTTTTCGCGAAGGGCCGAATTTTCTCGTCATCGACCCCGACGAGTGCATCGACTGCACGCTGTGCGTTCCCGAGTGCCCGGCCGAGGCGATATTCGACGCCGACGACGTGCCCGAGGCGCAACGCCGCTTCATCGCCTTGAATGCCGACCTGGCCAAGGTCTGGAAGCCGATCATAGAGCGCCGCGATCCGCCGCCCGACGCCGACGACTGGCTGAAGGTCAAGGACAAGCTGGAATTGCTCGAACGCTGAGCGGCGCACGCCGCCGGCCCGGCCCGCATGGCGGATGCCGTTGGGATGGGCTAATATGGGACGGCCCGGTGGGACAGCCCGGGCGACCGGCCGGCGGCCGGACATAACAAGCGACAACGGAGGAGCCATGCAGGCCAGAGACATCCTCGCGATCAAGGGCATGGTGCTCTACACCATCGCCCCGCAGAAGAAGCTCACCGACGCCGTCGCCACCATGAACGGACAGGATGTCGGCTCGCTGGTCTGCTTCGACGCCGGGCGCATGGTGGGCATGCTGACCTTTCGCGAAGTGCTGAAGGCGATCCACGACAACGGCGCCGCCTGGGGCAGCGTCCATGTTGCCGATGTCATGGTCGGCGAGCCGCTCAGGGCCGGCCCCGACGCCTCGGTCGACGAACTGCGCCGGCTGATGCTCGAGCACCACATGCGCTATCTTCCCGTCATGGACGGCGGCACCCTGCTCGGTGTCATCTCCTTCCATGACGTGGCCAAGGCCGTGCTCGAGGAACAGAGCTTCGAGAACCGCATGCTGAAGGCCTATATCCGCGACTGGCCAGTAGAGCCGCAGGACCAGCGACAATAAGCTTCGGGCCGACGACCCGGGGATGCGGGACGGCGGCGTCGCCGTGGAGGGGAGGCATGGAGAAGATCTGGCTGCGCAGCTATCCGCCCGGCGTGCCGGCGGAAATCGACGTCGACGAATTCTCCTCGGTCGGGGCGATGTTCGAACGCAGCGCGCGCGCCTTCGCCGCGCACCCGGCCTTCGTCAGCATGGGCACGGCCGTCAGCTACGCCGAACTGGACCGCCTGGCGCGGGACTTCGCGGCCTACTGCCAGGCGGTGCTGGGCCTCGAAAAGGGCGCCCGCATCGCCGTCATGATGCCCAACCTGCTGCAGTATCCGATCGCCGTCTATGGCGCGCTGCGCGCCGGCTATGTCGTGGTCAACTGCAATCCGCTGTACACGCCGCGGGAGCTCGAACACCAGTTGCGGGACTGCGGCGCCGAGGCGATCGTGATCGTCGAGAACTTCGCCCATGTCCTCGATCAGGTTCTTGGCGCAACGGCCGTCAAGCACGTCATCGTGACCGGCATCGGCGACTTGCTGGCTTTTCCCAAGGGCGTACTGACCAACTTCGTCGTGCGCCGCGTCAAGCGCCTGGTGCCGGTCTGGAGACTCCCCGGCGCGGTGCGCTTTCGCGCCGCCCTGGCGGCCGGCGGCGCGGCGCAGTTCGTGCCCGTCGCGGTGGGTCACGAGGACATCGCCTTCCTGCAATATACCGGCGGCACCACCGGCGTGGCCAAGGGCGCGATGCTGACCCATCGCAACATCGTCGCCAACCTACAGCAGGCGCATGCCTGGATCGCGCCGTTTCTCCACGAAGGCGCCGAGATCGTCATCACCGCCCTGCCGCTCTACCACATCTTCGCCCTGACGGCGAACTGCCTGACCTTCTTCAAGATCGGCGCCACCAACGTCCTGATCGCCAATCCGCGCGACATTCCGGGCTTCATCAAGGAACTTTCCCGATACCGGTTCACCGCCATTACCGGCGTCAATACCCTGTTCAACGCCCTGCTCAACCATCCGGATTTCGCGGCGCTCGATTTCAGCGGACTGCACTGCAGCCTCGGTGGCGGCATGGCGGTGCAGAAGGCCGTGGCCGACAAGTGGAAACGGGTGACGGGCACGACGCTGATCGAGGCCTACGGCCTGACCGAAACCTCCCCGGCGGTGACCATCAATCCGATGAATCTCGAGGCGTACAGCGGCGCCATCGGCCTGCCGGTGCCGTCGACCGAGGTGGCGATCCGCGACGCGGCCGGCCAGGACCTGCCGCCGGGGCAGGCCGGTGAACTGTGCGTGCGCGGGCCGCAGGTCATGAAGGGCTACTGGCAGCGCCCCGCGGAAAGCGCGGAGGTGATCATGGCCGATGGCTTCCTCCGTACCGGCGATGTCGCTGTCATCGATGCGAAGGGCTTCGTGCGCATCGTCGATCGCAAGAAGGACATGATCCTGGTGTCCGGATTCAACGTCTATCCGAACGAGGTCGAGGACGTCGCGGCGATGCATCCGGGCGTCCTCGAGGTCGCGGCGGTCGGCGTGGCGGACGAGCATTCGGGCGAGGCCGTCAAGCTGTTCGTCGTGCGCAAGGACCCGCAGCTGAGCGCCGCCGCGCTGATCGCCCACTGCAAGCTGAGCCTGACCGGCTACAAGATTCCCAAGCACATCGAATTCCGCAGCGAGCTGCCGAAAACCAATGTCGGCAAGATCCTCCGCCGGGCGCTGCGCGACGAAGCGAAGAATCGCTAAGCTTCAGCGGCGTCCGCCGCTGCCGCCGCCCTTGTCCCAGACGTAGCGCTGTGCCCGCTGCCAGCGGCCTTGCGGCTGCGGCGGGGTTTTCGGCGTGGCCGGGCGGGGTGTGCGTTTCGCTGTCGGGACTCTCGGCGTCTTGGCCATGGCGGTGCGGAAACGGGGCGCCAAGGCGCCGTTCGGCCCTATGATAGACTTGCCGCAAATCCTGATCCAGTGTGGCTTTCCCGATGTCCGGCAACACTTTCGGCACGCTGTTTTGCGTCACCTCGTTCGGCGAGTCGCACGGGCCGGCAATCGGCTGCGTCGTCGATGGCTGCCCGCCGGGGATGGAACTGGGCGAGGCCGACATCCAGGCCGAACTCGACCGGCGCAAGCCGGGAACATCGCGGCATGTCACGCAGCGGCGCGAGCCGGATACGGTGGAGATCCTCTCCGGCGTTTTCGCGGGGCGCACCACCGGCACGCCGATCGCGCTGCTGATCCGCAATCAGGACCCGCGCAGCAAGGACTACGGCAACATCGCCGCCAGCTTCCGGCCCGGCCACGCCGACTACACCTATTGGCACAAGTACGGCATCCGCGATCATCGCGGCGGCGGCCGGGCCTCGGCCCGGGAAACCGCGGTGCGCGTCGCTGCCGCGGCCATCGCCAGGAAGTGGCTGCGCCAGCGTTATGGCATCGTCGTGCGGGGCTTCATGGCCCAGCTCGGCCCGATCGTCATCCCCTTCGAGAGCTGGGCTGCGGTCGGCGGGAATCCCTTCTTCGCGCCCAATGCCGGCATCGTCGCCGGACTCGAAGCCTACATGGATGCCCTGCGCAAGTCCGGCGATTCGGTCGGCGCCAAGCTTACGGTCGTCGCCGAGAACGTGCCGGCCGGTTGGGGCGAGCCGGTCTATGACCGGCTCGACGCCGAGATCGCCTACGCGATGATGGGCATCAATGCCGTCAAGGGCGTCGAAATCGGCGCCGGCTTCGCCGCCGTGACGCAGAAAGGTTCGGAGCACGGCGACGAGCTGACACCGTCCGGCTTCGTCGGCAATAATGCCGGCGGCATTCTCGGCGGGATCAGCAGCGGCCAGGACATCGTCGTCAACATCGCCATCAAGCCGACCTCGAGCATCCGCCTGCCGCGCCGCTCGGTTAATCTCGCCGGGGAGCCGGTGCTGGTCGAAACCCAGGGCCGCCACGACCCCTGCGTCGGCATCCGCGCCACGCCGATCGCCGAGGCCATGCTGGCCCTGGTGCTGATCGACCACGCCCTGCGCCACCGCGCCCAGTGCGGCGACGTGGCGCCCGCCGCGCCGCGGATCCCCGCCCGCGCGCCCGAAGCGGAGTGAGTTCGGCGCCGTCCCGGCGGCCGTTCGCTAAGGAAGGCAGAGATGCGGCCGATCCCTGGCAGCCGGTGACGACGGCGGCCCTGGCCGGCGTCATTGCCTTCGGCTTCGCCGCGCTGTGGTTCGGCAATCGCGGCGAGCGCTGGTTTCCGCTGCTCGACGGCGCCAACCTGCTCTTCCACGAGTTCGGCCACCCCTTCTTCGGCCTCTTTTCGGTGCGCCTGACCGTCTATGGCGGTACCCTGGCCCAGTTCATCTTCCCCGTCGCCGCGGCCGTGAAATTCCGCCGCGAGCGCGCCGCGGCCTCGTTCGCCGTCTGCCTCGTCTGGCTGTTCCAGAACTTCTTCAACATCGCCCGCTACATGGCCGATGCCCGCGCCAAGGTTCTGCCGCTGGTCGGCGGACGGGACCCGGAGGACGCCCACGACTGGGCCGAGATCCTTGGGCGCTGGGGCTGGCTGTCGGCCGACACGCGGCTCGCGTCCTGGCTGACTGTTCTCGGCTGCTGCGGCATCCTGGCCTGTGGCGTCTGTCTGAGCCGGCGCTGGCAAGCCGACCGCGGCGCTGGCCGGGGGCCGGGCGGCAGCGGCCGAAATGCTAAAATCGGCGGCGACAAATCAAGCGAAGGGAGCGGACCATGAATGTCGAACCCCATGACCTGGACCACGAGTTTCCCGAACTGCACGAGGCGATTCTCCGCCTGAAGGACGAAAACCCGGAGTTCGCGCGGGTCTGCGCCGACTACGACCGCGTCGACCGCGAGGTGCATATGCTCGAAGAGCAGGACGTGCCGGTATCCGACGTGGCCTTCGAGGATCTGAAGAAGCAGCGCGTCAAGCTCAAGGACGAGCTGTACGCAATGCTGCGCAGCCGGCGCGCCTGAGGCCGCCGGCCGGCGCAGACGGGCGCCGGCGCCACAATACCGTGGGCATTAGGGGACGCCTGGCGGCGTTCTATTTCTGTTACTTCGCCTTCGTCGGCGTCTTCTCGACCTATTTCGGTCTCTATCTCCAGTCGCAGGGCCTGTCGGCCTGGCACATCGGGGTGCTGCTGTCGGTGATGCAATCGATGCGCCTGGTCGCCCCGAATCTCTGGGGCTGGTTGGCCGACCGGCTCGGCCGGCGGGCGCCGGCGGTGCGGCTGTCAACCTTGGCCAGCGTCGCGGCCTGCGCGATCTTCTTCAGCGCCGACAGCTTCGCCATGCTCTTGCTCGCCATGGCGCTGCTGGCCTTCTTCTGGAGCGCCAGTCTGCCCCTCGTCGAAGCGATCACCCTCGGCCATCTCGAGCGCCAGCCCGAGCGCTACGGACGCATCCGGCTGTGGGGCTCGCTGGGCTTCATTGCCGCCGTCATAAGCCTCGGCGTCCTGCTGGACCACGTGGCGACGACGGCGGTGCTCTGGGCTGCGCTGCTCTGCCTGGGCGGGGCCGCCGTGGCGAGCCTGCTGTTGGCCGACCCGCCTCCGTTGCCCGCGGCGGAATCGGCGACAAGGCTGGGCGAGGCCTTGCGCCGGCCGCATGTCCAGGCGCTGTTCGCCGCCTGCTTTTGCATGGCCTTCGCCCATGCCCCTTATTACGTGTTCTATTCGATCTTCCTTGCCGGTGAGGGCTACAGCAAGACGCTGGTCGGGCTGCTGTGGGCCGTCGGCGTCGTCGCCGAGATCGGCGTCTTCGTCTGGATGCCGCGGCTGCTGCGCCGGCACGGTGCGCGACGGATCCTGCTGGCGAGCTTTGCCGCGGCGGCGCTGCGCTTCGTCGCCATCGGCTGGGGCGTCGGCTGGCCGGCGCTGATCTTCGCCGCCCAACTGCTGCATGGGGCCACCTTCGGCGCATTTCATGCCGCCGCCGTGGCGACGCTGAACCGCTGGTTCGGCGGGCGGCACCAGGCACGCGTTCAGGCGCTCTACGGCAGCGTTTCGTTCGGTGCCGGGGGCATGGCCGGCGGACTCCTCGCGGCCTGGGTCTGGGATCCCTTCGGTGCCGGCACGACATTTACGCTCGCCGCGTCGGCCGCTGTGGTCGGCGGCTGGCTGATCTGGCGGCACGTCGAGCCGGCCGTCTAAGCAAGTTCGCTGCCACCGGCTGTAGCCGCTACGGCAAGCTGTGACATAATTCCTTCCTTCCCTTTGCCACCGCCGCGGGGCAATGCACCGATGCTGCAGACTCTCTATGACCGGCTCTGGAACAGCCACGTCGTCCACGTCGAGGCGGACGGCACGGCGCTGCTTTACATCGACCGCCACCTGATCCACGAAGTGACCAGCCCGCAGGCCTTCGAGGGCCTCAAGCTGGCCGGACGCAAAACGTGGCGGGCGTCCTCGATCGTCGCCACGGCCGACCACAACACCCCGACCCGGGACTGGGAGCGGGGCATCGCCGACCCGGTGTCCCGCCAGCAGGTCGAAACGCTCGACGCCAATATCCGCGCCGTCGGCGCGCTGGCCTATTTCCCGTTCCGCGATGCGCGCCAGGGCATCGTCCACGTGATCGGTCCGGAGCAGGGTGCCACCCTGCCGGGTATGACGGTGGTCTGCGGCGACTCGCATACCAGCACCCACGGCGCCTTCGCCTGCCTGGCGCACGGCATCGGCACCTCGGAGGTCGAGCACGTCCTGGCTACCCAGTGCCTGCTGCAGAAGAAATCTAAGGCCATGCTGGTGCGGGTCGAAGGCCGGCTGGGCAAGGGCATATCGGCCAAGGACATCGCCCTCGCCGTCATCGGCCGTATCGGCACCGCCGGCGGTACCGGCTACGCCATCGAGTTCGGCGGCAGCACGATCCGCGCGCTGTCGATGGAAGGGCGCATGACCCTGTGCAACATGGCCATCGAGGCCGGTGCGCGCGCCGGCCTGGTCGCCGTCGACGCTACGACAATAGCATACCTGAAGGGCCGCCCCTTCGCCCCGACCGGCGAGCTGTGGCAGCGGGCCGTGGCCCACTGGCGGACGCTCAACAGCGACGCCGGCGCGGCCTTCGATGCCGTCGTCGAACTCGACGCGGCGACCGTGCGGCCGCAGGTCACCTGGGGCACCTCGCCCGAGATGGTGACGAGCATAGACGGCGCCGTGCCGGCCCCCGAGGATTTCGCCGACCCGGTCAAGCGCGAAGGCGTCGCCCGGGCGCTGCACTACATGGGACTGGTGCCGAGGACGCCGATGGCCGAGCTCAGAATCGACAAGGTCTTCATCGGTTCGTGCACCAATTCGCGCATCGAGGACCTGCGCGCCGCCGCCGCCGTCGTCAGGGGCCGCCATGTCGCCGGCAATGTCCGGCTGGCCATGGTCGTTCCCGGTTCCGGCCTCGTCAAGCGCCAGGCCGAGTCCGAGGGACTCGATCGCATCTTCACCGCCGCCGGCTTCGAATGGCGCGAGCCCGGCTGCTCGATGTGCCTGGCCATGAACGACGACCGCCTCGAACCGGGCGAACGCTGCGCGTCGACCTCCAACCGGAATTTCGAGGGGCGTCAGGGCAGCGGCGGACGCACCCACCTCGTCAGCCCGGAGATGGCCGCCGCGGCGGCGATCGCCGGGCACTTCGTCGATGTACGGCAACTGATTTGAGAAAGGAAATCCATCATGCATAAGCTGAGTTTCGTCATCATTGCGCTGCTCGTCGTCCTGGCCGGTTGCAACACCGTACAGGGCATCGGCAAGGACATCGAAAAGGGTGGCGAGGCCGTCCAGAAGGCGGTCAAGTAATGCAGCGCTTCACGCGGCTCGATGGGTTGGTGGCGCCGCTCGACCGCGCCAACGTCGATACCGACGCGATCATTCCTAAGCAGTTCCTGAAGTCGATCAAGCGCAGCGGCTTCGGCCCCAACCTCTTCGACGAGTGGCGCTACCTCGACGTCGGCCAGCCGGGCCGGGACAATGCGCGGCGCCCGCTGAATCCGGACTTCGTCCTCAATCAGCCGCGTTACCGGGGCGCCAGCATCCTGCTGACGCGCGACAACTTCGGCTGCGGCTCGTCGCGCGAGCACGCCCCCTGGGCGCTCGAGGACTACGGCTTCCGCGCCCTGATCGGCACGAGCTTCGCCGACATCTTCTACAACAACTGCTTCAAGAACGGATTGCTGCCCGTCACGCTGCCGGGGGCGGAAGTCGATGCCCTGTTTGCACAGGTGGCCGCGCAGCCCGGCTACCGTCTGGTCATCGACCTCGAAGCCCAGACCGTGACGCGTCCCGACGGTGCGGTGCTTGCCTTCGCCGTCGATGCGTTCCGCAAGTACTGCCTGGTCAACGGCTTCGATGACATCGGCCTGACGCTGCGCCATGCCGACAAGATTCGCGATTTCGAGGCGCGCCGCCGCATCGAGCAGCCTTGGCTGTTTTCATGATCCGATGAGCATATGAAAATTTGCGTCCTGCCCGGCGACGGCATCGGACCGGAAATCACCGCCCAGGCGGTCAGGGTGCTGAAGGCCGTGGACCGCGAATTCGAAATGGAAGAGGCGCCGGTCGGCGCTGCCGGCTACCGTGCCTCCGGCCATCCGCTGCCGCCGGCCACGCTGGCGCTGGCCCGCGCCGCCGACGCGGTGCTGTTCGGCGCCGTCGGCGATTTCAGCCTCGATACCCTGCCGCGCGAGCTGCGGCCGGAGCAGGCGATCCTCGGCTTGCGCCGCGAACTCGATCTTTTCGCCAATTTCCGGCCGGCGCTGGTCTATCCGGAACTGGTCCAGGCGTCGACGCTGAAGCCCGAGGTGGTGGCCGGGCTCGACATCCTGATCATCCGCGAATTGACCGGCGACATCTATTTCGGCCAGCCCCGCGGCATACGCCGCAACGACACCGGCGAGCGCGAGGGCTTCGACACGATGCGCTATTCGGAAGGGGAGATCCGCCGCGTCGCTAAGGTCGCCTTCCAGGCGGCGCGCAAGCGCAGCCGGCGTCTTTGCTCGGTCGACAAGGCCAACGTCCTCGACACGATGCAGTTGTGGCGCGAAGTCGTGAGCGAAGTCGGCAAGGCTTATCCCGACGTCGAGCTGAGCCACATGTACGTCGACAACGCGGCGATGCAGCTGCTGAAGAACCCCAAGCAGTTCGACGTCATCGTCACCGGCAACATGTTCGGCGACATCCTCTCCGACGAGGCGTCGATGCTGACCGGTTCCATCGGCATGCTGCCGTCGGCCTCGCTCAACGAGAGGAATTTCGGCCTCTACGAGCCGATCCACGGCTCGGCCCCGGACATCGCCGGCCGGGACATCGCCAATCCGCTGGCGACGATTCTTTCCGCGGCGATGATGCTGCGCTACACGTTCAATCTGCCCGAGCCCGCCGGCCGCATCGAGGCGGCCGTGAAGAAGGTGCTGGCGCAGGGTATCCGCACCGCCGACATCGCCGAGCCGGGCCTGAGCAAGGTCGGCACGGCGGGCATGGGCGATGCCGTGTTGGCGGCGCTCTAGGCGGCCGAGATGCCTGAGCGCGGTTCGGCCGGCGCCGGCGCAGCTTTCGTCGGCAGTGTAACTTGATATGCAGATCGGGTGAAATCATGAAACGAGTGGGACTGGTGGGTTGGCGCGGCATGGTCGGTTCGGTCCTGATGCAGCGCATGCGCGACGAACGCGACTTCGCCCTGATCGATCCGGTGTTCTTCACCACCTCCAACGTCGGCGGCAGGGGGCCGGCCGACGTGGGCCGCGACGTGCGGCCGCTCCAGGATGCGAGAAGCCTCGACGAACTGCGGCGGATGGACATCATCGTTTCCTGCCAGGGCGGCGATTACACCACCGAGGTATTTCCCAAGCTGCGCGCCGCCGGCTGGAGCGGTTACTGGATCGATGCCGCGTCCACGCTGCGCATGAAGGATGATGCCATCATCATTCTCGACCCGGTCAATCTGGACGTCATCAAGGACGGCATAACCCGCGGGGTGAGGAATTTCATCGGCGGCAACTGCACCGTGTCGCTGATGCTGATGGCGCTGGGCGGCCTGTTCAAGGCCGGCCTGGTCGAATGGCTGACCTCGATGACCTACCAGGCCGCTTCCGGCGCCGGCGCCCAGAACATGCGCGAACTGCTGCTGCAGATGGGCGAGGCGCATCGCGTCGCCAAGCAGCTGCTCGACGACCCGGCCTCGGCGATTCTCGACATCGACCGCGAAGTCGCCGGCATCCTGCGCGACGAGCGCTTCCCGACCGCCAATTTCGGCGTGCCGCTGGCCGGTTCGCTGATTCCGTGGATCGACAAGGACCTCGGCAATGGCCAGAGCCGCGAGGAATGGAAGGGCCAGGCGGAGACCAACAAGATCCTCGGCCGCGCGGCGCGCCCGATACCCGTGGACGGGCTGTGCGTGCGCATCGGCGCCATGCGCTGCCACTCCCAGGCGCTGACCGTCAAGCTCAACAAGGACGTGCCGCTCGCCGAGGTGAACGACCTGCTGGCGGCGCACAACGACTGGGTGCGCGTCGTGCCCAACGAGCGCGAAATCACCATGCGCGAACTGACCCCGGCGGCGGTCACCGGCACGCTGACGGTTCCCGTCGGCCGCCTGCGCAAGCTGTCGATGGGCCCGCAATACCTGGCCGCATTCACCGTCGGCGACCAGCTGCTGTGGGGGGCGGCCGAGCCGCTGCGGCGGATGCTGCGCATCCTCCTGGACTGACGTTTGTACCCGACGCCGGCGAGATCTCACCGGAAGGGTGAGCTTGCAGAGCTAAATTCATGATGTTATTTTAAATGTTCGAGGATTATCCCCAGCGGGGAGGTGCCGTGCGTAGAGTCGAGCGACGAAACAGATTGAATCCCATCGTCATGGCCGTGGCCTTGGCCCTGGTGCCGCTCGGGGCCGGCGCCGCCGGCCTGGGCAAGCTCAATGTGCTCTCCGCACTGGGGCAGCCGCTGAGCGCCGAACTGGACATGACGGCGACCCGGGACGAATTGTCGAGCCTCGCTGCGCACCTCGCGCCGCCGGCCGCGTTTAGTCAGGCGGGGATCGAATATGCCCCGGCCCTGTCGGGCATACGGTTCTCCGTCGAGCGGCGGCCGAACGGCCAGCCGTTTCTGCGCATCACTTCGGACCGGGTACTGAACGAACCTTACCTTGACCTTCTCGTCGAGCTCACCTGGGCCCAGGGCCGCCTTGTCCGCGAATACACCTTCCTCCTGGATCCGCCGGAAGCGCTGAACAAGCCGGCCACCACGGGCGTCGCCGTGCCGAGCGCCAGGCCGTCCGCGGCAGCGGCGGAAAAGCCGGTCGAACCGTCCGGCCCGGCCGCCGTCGAGACGCCGGACACTGCGGCCCGTGGCAAGCCGGTCGCACCGGGCACGGGCGAACGCCTGGTCAAGAGGGGCGACACGCTGGGGCGGATCGCCAATGAAACCAAGCCTGGCGGCGTCAATCTCGACCAAATGCTGGTGGCATTGTTGCAGGGCAACCGGGGCGCCTTCGATGCCAACAACATGCATCGGCTGCGCGCCGGCAAGGTACTGAACATTCCCGATGCCGAGACCGTGCAGGCGGTCGATGCCGGGGCGGCGCGCAAGATTGTCGTGGCCCAGTCCGCCGATTTCAACGCCTATCGGCGCAAGCTCGCCGCCGCGGTCGCCACAGCCGCGCCGCCGAAGGAAGCGGTGCCCGCCCAGTCGACCGCCGGCAAGATTGCGCCGCAGGTCGAGGACAAGGCCGCGGCTGCGGCCGGCAAGGACAAGCTGCAGGTGGCAACGACGGCCCAGGCCGAAAAAGGCGCTGCGGGCGGCCGACCCGGAAGCGGCGAGGAAGCGCGCATCGCCAAGGAAAAGGAGATCAAGGAGGCCAAGGAGCGGATCGCCGCGCTCGAGAAGAACATCGGCGACCTCAGGAAGCTCAACGATATGAACAGCCAGGCGATGGCCGATCTGCAGAAGCAGGCGCAGGTCGCCAAGCCGGGAGCGGCCCCGGTCGCTCCGCCGCCGAAAGCGGAGGAAGCCGCCAAGCCCGCCAAGCCCGCCGAGCCCGCCGAGCCGCCGCCCAAGCCCGCCGAGCCCGCCGAGCCGCCGCCCAAGGCCGCCGAGGTGGCGAAGCCGGCGGAACCCGCGGCTAAGCCCGTGGAACCGGGTCCGAAAGCGGAAGTCGCCGCCGGCTCGTCGGCAACGATGGTCAAGGCCGCCGAGCCCGCCGACGCGGCCGCCAAGCCCGCAGCGTTACCCAAACCGGTCGTCGCACCGCCACCCGCCGCCGAGCCGATCTTCGTCGATGACAACCCGCTGCTGGTGTTCGGCGGCGGCGGCGTGCTCGCCGCGCTGCTCGGCTATTTCGGCTTCTCCGCCTGGCGAGGCAAGCGCGAGGAGGGAGCGGCGGTCGAACCGGTCAGCCAGTTGACCGAGGGTGATCTGACCGCCAATTCCGTATTCGGCACCACGGGCGGCCAAAGCGTCGACACCAGCGGCAGCTCGATCCAGTCGGATTTCAGCCATTCCGCAGTTGGCGCGATCGACACCGACGAGGGTGTCGATCCGGTCGCCGAGGCCGACGTCTATATGGCTTACGGCCGCGATGCCCAGGCCGAGGAAATCCTCCTCGACGCGGTCAAGCACGATCCGGAGCGCTTGGCGATCCGCGTCAAGCTGCTCGAAATCTATGCCGGGCGCAAGAGCGTCAAGCCCTTCGAGACGCTGGCCAGCGAAGTCTACGGCCGCACCGGCGGCGCCGGCCCCGACTGGGACAAGGTTGCCGCGATGGGACGGGAACTCGACCCGGACAACCCGCTGTTCGCCAGCAAGCTCGCCGCCGATGCGGAGGCCACGCCGGCTGGCGCGGCCGCCCCGGCCGTGCAGGCCTTCCACGAGCGCGACACGCTGACCCTGCCGGGACAGTTTGCGCGCATGGCCGCCGCCGCGCCGGTCGAAGCCGCGCCGGAGTCTACGGCCGAAGAAGTCCTGCCCCGGTCCCTTGATTTCGATCTCGATCTGGATCTTGGCAGCGCCGCCGACGAGCCGGCGGTCGAGGCACCGGCGGCGCCGGCGGCGCCGGTCGGCGGGATCGATTTCGATCTGGATTTCGATCCACTGGCGACGCTGCCCGCGGCCGGCCTGATGGCCAAGGCCGATGCCCGGCAACCGGTGATGGAAGCGCTCGATTTCGATCTGGACTTCGAGCCGCCTGCCGCGGCGGATGCTGCCCCGGCGGCGGAACAGCCGAGCGGCCTCGAGTTCGATTTCGGCGTCGCGGCGAAGGCGACGGCTGCGCCGCAGATCGATTTCTCGGCGATCGACCTCGAATTGACTCCGTCCGCCCCACCCGTGGCAGAAACTCCGCCAGCCGATTCCTCGCCCTACCAGGAAGCGGCGACGAAGCTGGAACTGGCCCAGGCCTACGAGGAAATGGGCGATCGCGAAGGGGCGCGCGATTTGCTCAACGAAGTTCTCGCCGAGGGCAATGACGGCCAAAAGGAATCCGCCCGCGAGAAACTGGCCGCCCTTGCCTGAGCGTGCTGCGCGGACCTCCGGCCGGGGGCCCGCAGCGCGTTTCGCCATGCTCCATCCGGCCAGCCTACTGCTCGCCTGGGTCGGCGCGGCGGTCGCCTTTCAGGAACTGACCCTGGTCGGGCTGGCTGTTTCCTTCGTCCTGCTCCTGCCGATCGTCGTGGCGATCGCGCCGCGGCGCTCTTGGCGCGTGGTCCGTCGCTCGCGCTGGCTGTTCCTGTCGCTGGCGCTCCTCGCCGTCTTCGCCACGCCCGGCGAGTTGCTGCCGCTGCTGCCGGGTGCGACGCGGGAAGGCATCGAGTTCGGGGCCGAGCATGTGCTGCGGCTGCTGCTGCTGCTCATGCTGCTCGGGCTGCTGCTCGAGCGCCTGGAAACGGGCCGCCTGATGACCGGCATGTACCTGCTGCTCGCGCCAGCCGCGGCAGTCGGCTTCGATCGCGCCAAGGCGGTCGCGCGACTGATGCTGGTGCTGGAATTCGTCCAGAGCGACGACGGTGCGACACCCTGGCGTGAATGGCTGGCACCCGCGGCCGATGGCGATCCGGCGCCGTTGCGCCTGGCGGTGCAGCCGCTGCACGGCGTCGACCTGGCGGCGATGGGCCTGCTCGGCTTGGCTGTGACGGCCGGTCTGCTGCGTGGCTGAAGGCGATGCGGATCGCCGTGGGCCTCGAGTACGACGGCGCTGCCCTGCATGGCTGGCAATCGCAGCCCCACGGCAACACGGTTCAGGACGCCGTCGAACGGGCGCTGTCGACGGTGGCCGGCGAACGGATCCGGACGGTCGCCGCCGGCCGTACCGATGCCGGCGTGCATGCCCTGGCCCAGGTGGCGCATTTCGACACCACGGCCGAACGGCCGCTGCAGGCCTGGGTACGCGGCGTCAATGCGCACCTCCCGGAGACCATCGCGGTGCGCTGGGCGCATCCGGTCGGCGAGGGCTTTCATGCCCGATTCTCGGCTCGGGCGCGTCGTTACCGCTATGTGTTGCTCAATCACCCGGTGCGGCCGGCGCTGTTGCACGGGCGGGTCGGCTGGCATCATGCGCTGCTCGATGTCCCGGCGATGGTCGTCGCGGCGGCCCAACTGCTCGGCGCGCACGATTTCTCGGCCTTCCGCGCCGCCGAATGCCAGGCCAAGACCCCGCTGAAAACGCTTTACCGGGCCGATGTGGGGCGGGACGGCGATGTCGTGCTGTTCGACTTCTGCGCCAACGCCTTCCTCCACCACATGGTCCGCAACATCGTCGGTGCCCTGGTCTTGGTCGGTAGGGGAGCGCGGCCAGCGGCATGGCTGGCGGAGCTTCTCGCGGCCCGGGACCGCCGGCAGGCCGCGCCGACCTTCGCCGCGGCCGGACTCTATTTCGCCGGCGCCGATTACGATGCCGACTGGCGATTGCCGCAGGAGGGCCGTATCATGGCGCCCTTCTTCGCCACTCTCCGCTAGCGCATGCCCCGCACCCGGATCAAGATCTGCGGCATTACCCGTGACGCCGATCTGCGTGCCGCCGTCGATCTCGGCGCCGATGCGCTGGGTTTTGTCTTCTACCCGCCGAGCCCGCGCTGCCTCGACTTCGGACGGGCGGCCGACCTGGCGCGGCAGGTGCCGCCATTTGTCACCCGCGTCGGGCTGTTCGTCAATGCCGATGCCGCCACCGTCCGCAACACCCTGGCGGCGGTGCCGCTTGACGTGTTGCAGTTCCATGGCGACGAGGACGCCGCGTATTGCGCGCAGTTCGACCGCCCCTATGTCAAGGCGGCGCGGGTCCGGCCGGGACTCGATTTGTTAGAATACGCGCGGTCCTTCCCTGCCGCCCGGGCCCTGCTGCTCGATGCCTATGTCGACGGCTACGGCGGCGGCGGACAAAGCTTCGACTGGTCCTTGGTCCCGCTGCCGCTGCCGCTGCCGATGATCCTGTCGGGAGGGCTTACGCCGGCCAACGTGGCGGCGGCCGTGCGCGCCCTGAGGCCGGCGGCGGTCGATGTCAGCAGCGGTGTGGAGACGGAGCCGGGCATCAAGGACGCCGGCAAGATCGCCGATTTCATCGCCGGAGTGAGAAATGCAGAGGTATGACCTGCCGGACCGCCGCGGCCACTTCGGCCCTTACGGTGGCATCTTCGTCGCGGAGACGCTGATGCCGGCGCTCGAGGAACTTCGCGTCGCCTATGAAACGGCGAAGGACGATGCCGAGTTTCACGCCGAGTTCGACTACGAACTGGAGCACTACGTCGGCCGTCCGTCACCGATCTATCATGCCCGGCGCTGGTCCGAAATCCTCGGTGGCGCACAGATCTACCTCAAGCGCGAAGACCTAAACCATACCGGCGCGCACAAGATCAACAACTGCGTCGGACAGGCGCTGTTGGCCCGGCGCATGGGCAAGCGCCGCGTCATCGCCGAAACCGGGGCCGGCCAGCACGGCGTCGCCACCGCCACCGTGGCGGCGCGCTATGGCATGGAATGCGTCGTCTACATGGGCTCGGAGGACATCAGGCGACAGGCCGCCAACGTCTACCGGATGAAACTTCTCGGCGCCACCGTCGTGCCGGTGGAGTCAGGCTCGAAGACACTCAAGGATGCGCTCAACGAGGCCATGCGCGACTGGGTCACCAATGTCGGCGACACTTTCTACATCATCGGCACCGTGGCCGGTCCACATCCCTACCCGATGATGGTGCGCGATTTCCAGTCGGTCATCGGCACCGAATGCCTGGAGCAGATGCCGAAGATGACAGGCCGGCAACCCGACGCGGTGATCGCCTGCGTCGGCGGCGGCTCTAATGCCATGGGCATTTTCTATGATTATATTCCGCTCGCCGGCGTCGGTCTGATTGGCGTCGAGGCGGCCGGCTACGGCCTGGCCAGCGGCCGCCATGCGGCTTCACTCGGCGCCGGTCGGCCGGGCGTGCTGCACGGTAACCGCACCTACCTGCTGCAGGACGAGGATGGGCAGATCATCGAGACCCACTCCATCTCTGCCGGTCTCGATTATCCGGGCGTCGGCCCCGAGCACGCCTGGCTCAAGGATAGCGGCCGCGCCGAATATGTGAGCATCAGCGACGCCGAGGCGCTGCAGGCCTTTCATGACCTGTGCCGCTTCGAGGGCATCATCCCGGCCCTCGAATCGAGCCACGCCCTCGCCCAGGCGGCCAAGCTGGCTCCGACCCTGGCCCGCGACAAGCTGCTGCTGGTCAATCTTTCCGGACGCGGCGACAAGGACATGCACACCGTCGCCGAGAAATCCGGCATTCAGTTCTGAGGCCATGTCACGCATTCAATCGACTTTCGCGCGGCTTCAAGCCGCCGGCCGCAAGGCGCTGATCCCTTTCATCACCGCCGGCGACCCGGGTATCGCGGCGACGCTGCCGCTGCTGCGGGCCCTCGTCGAGGGCGGCGCGGATGTCATCGAACTGGGCGTACCGTTCTCCGACCCGATGGCCGACGGCCCGACGATCCAGCGGGCCTCCGAACGGGCTTTGAAGAACGGCATGACGCTGCGCCGCGTGCTGGCCATCGTCGCCGAATTTCGCCGCGAAAACGGCGACACGCCGCTGGTCCTGATGGGCTATGCCAATCCCATCGAGGCCATGGGTGCCGCCGCCTTCGTCGCCGCGGCACGGGACGCCGGCGTGGACGGCGTGCTGGTCGTCGACTATCCGCCCGAGGAAAGCGCCGAATTCTCCCGCAGCCTGCGCGCCGCCGGTCTCGACGCCATCTACCTGCTGGCGCCCACCTCGACCGAGCGTCGCTATGCCGAGGTCGCCGAACTCGGCAGCGGCTACCTCTACTACGTCTCCCTGAAGGGCGTCACGGGCGCTACCCATCTCGACTTCGCCGACGTGGCGCGGCGGATTCCGGCGATCCGGGCCAAGGTCGGCATGCCGGTGGGCGTCGGGTTCGGCATCCGCGATGCCAAAGCTGCGCGGCGAATCGCCGCCGTCGCCGATGCTGTCGTCATAGGAAGCCGCATCATCGAAGAGATCGAGAACTCGCCGGACGGCCAAGCGCCGGGGCGTGTTGCCGCATTCCTCAAGGGGATTCGGGCGGCTATGGACGAAGGCGGGGAGGCCTCATGAGCTGGTTGCAGAAGCTGCTGCCGCCCAAGATCAAGCGCGCCGAGGGAGTCCGCAAGTCCGTCCCCGAAGGACTCTGGTGCAAGTGCCCGGCCTGCGAGGCGGTACTCTACAGCTCCGATCTGGAAAACAACCAGAGCGTCTGTCCGAAGTGCGGCCATCATCACCGCCTCGGGGCGCGAATCCGCCTCGACCTGCTGCTCGACCGCGAGGGGCGCTTCGAGATCGGTGCCGAGGTGCTGCCGGTCGATCCGCTCAAGTTCAAGGACAGCAAGCGCTATCTGGATCGCCTGGCGGCGGCCCAGGCCGATGTCGAGGAGAACGACGCCTTGATCGTCATGCAGGGTGCGATCAGGACCATACCGGTCGTCGTCGCCTGCTTCGAGTTCGATTTCATGGGCGGTTCGATGGGCTCGGTCGTCGGCGAGCGCTTCGTTCGCGGTGTGCGCGCCGCGGTCGAGCAGGAACTTCCCTTCCTCTGCGTCACCGCCAGCGGCGGCGCCCGCATGCAGGAGGGTCTCTTCTCGCTGCTGCAGATGGCCAAGACGACGGCTGCGGTGACGCTCCTCGCCGAGCGCCGGCTGCCCTTCCTGACCCTCCTGACCGATCCGACCATGGGCGGCGTTTCCGCCAGCTTCGCCTTTGTCGGCGACGTCGTCATTGCCGAGCCCGGTGCGCTGATCGGCTTTGCCGGTCCCCGTGTCATCGAGCAAACGGTGCGCGAGACGCTGCCCGAGGGATTCCAGAGGGCCGAATTCCTGCTCGACAAGGGCGCCATCGACATGATCGTCGATCGGCGCCAGATGCGCGACCGGCTGGCCGCCCTGATCACGCTGCTGCAGCGGGTTCCGGCGGTCCAGTAAAGTCCAGGCGTAGCGGGCCGCGCCGAGCGAACCCATGCCCGATACCCTCGACGCCTGGCTCGCCCATCTCGAGGCGCAGCATCCGCGCGGCGCCGCTGGCATCGAGCTGGGCCTGGAGCGCGTTGCCGCGGTCAAGGCGGCCCTCGGCCAGAGCCAGTCTGCGCCGCTCATCGTGGTCGGCGGCACCAATGGCAAGGGCTCGTGCTGCACGATGCTGGAACGGATTCTCCGCGCTGCCGGCTACCGCGTCGGCCTCTACACGTCGCCCCATCTGCTGCGCTACAACGAGCGCGTTCGCCTCTGCGGCGCTGCCGTCGGCGACGACGCGCTGTGCCGGGGCCTGGCCCGGGTGGACGCCGCTCGCAGAAGCCTACTCTTGACCTATTTCGAATTCGGCACGCTGGCGGCCTGGGAGGTATTCGCCGCCACACCGCTCGACGCGATCATCCTCGAAGTCGGGCTGGGCGGCCGCCTCGACGCGGTCAATGCCTATGACGCCGATTGCGCCATCGTCACGACCGTGGATATCGACCACACCGACTATCTGGGAAGGGATCGCGAGGCCATCGGCGGCGAGAAGGCTGGCATTTTCCGCCCGGGCCGGCCGGCGATCTGCGGCGATGCCCGGCCGCCGCAGACCGTCGTCGATCATGCCAAAAGCATCAGCGCTGATCTCCAGGTGATCGGACGGGACTTCGGCTACGAGCGGCAGGATGGACAGTGGCTGTTTCGCGGCCGGCGTGGTCGCCGCGGCGGGATCGCCTACCCGGCGCTGCGCGGCGCCGGCCAGCTGGCCAACGCCAGCTGCGCGCTGGCCGCCCTCGATGCCCTGCATGACAGGCTACCGGTGGCGATGCAGGACATTCGCCGCGGCTTGCTCGAAGTCGAGCTGCCGGGGCGCTTCCAGGTCCTGCCGGGCCGTCCGGCGGTGGTGCTCGATGTCGCCCACAATCCGCAGGCGGCGCGTGAACTGGCCGACAACCTCGGCGGCATGGCTTTCCATCCGGTCACTTGGGCCGTGGTCGGGATGATGCGCGACAAGGATATGGCCGGGGTGATCGCCGCCCTGCGCGGACGCATCGACCGCTGGCTGCCGTGCTCGCTGCCGGGAGCGCGTGCGGCGAGCACCGTTGAACTGGGCGCAGGCCTGGCCGCGGCCGGCGTCGCCGCCGAGCGCTGCTTCGCCTCGCCAGGAGCCGCCTTTGCCTACGCGCAGGCGCGCGCTGGTGAAGATGATAGAATCGTCATCTTCGGATCCTTCCTGACAGTGGCCGACGTCATGCAAATCCTGGGCCGGCCGGCGTAATTCCCATGGCGGACCTCGAATCAGCCACCCTGCGTGCGGTCGATGCCGCGGAGCCGAGGGTTGCCGATGACCTCAAGAAACGTGCCCGCCGCCGCCTCGTCGGCGCCGCCGCCTTGGCCGTGTTGGCGGTCATCGTCCTGCCGATGGTGATGGACCAGGAGCCGAAGCCGGCCGGCCAGGACATACAGATACGGATTCCGAACCAGGACTCAGGCAGCTTCACCTCCCGCATTCTTCCCGCGAAACCGGCTGCGACGCCGCTTCCCCCGGTCGAGCCCCAGGCTGCGCCCCCCGCGGCTCCGACCCCGCCGGCAGCGGCGTCAAGACCGGAAACCCCGGGCGAGGCCAATCCCCCGCCCGTGCCGACGAAGCCGGCCGCCGAGCCGACGGCCAAGGCGGATAAGCCGGGCACGGTCGTGGAGCCCGCGACGAACCCGGTCGACGATCCGCGGGCCAAGTCGATTCTCGACGGCGACGCGGCGCAGTGGATCGTTCAACTCGGCGCCTTTCGCGACCCGCCGAACGTGCGCCTGCTCCAGGCCAAGATCAAGGAACTGGGCTACGCTTCGTATACGGAAAAGGTGGCGACTTCGCAGGGGCCGCGGATCCGCGTGCGCGCCGGACCGTTTGCGAGCCGCGACGCAGCGGAGAAAGCGCGGTCCCGGCTGAAGAAAATCGGCGCGGGCGGGGGTAGCGGCGGCACTGTGGCGCAGAAGTGAGCGGATGGCGGGCGCTTCAGCATGACTGCATTCGATTACGCGGTGCTGGCGACGCTGGCCGCATCGCTGCTGTTGGGCGCTTGGCGGGGCTTCGTTTCCGAAGTCCTGGCCCTGGTGGCTTGGCTGGCGGCCTTCCTCGGCGCTCGCGCCGCGGCCCCGGCATTGGCGCCGCTGTTCGGCCGTTTCACCCATGATACGGCGCTGCAGTACCTGGCGGCATTTGCGGCGGTTTTTGTCGGTGTGTTGGTGGTGTTCGGCATTGGCCGGCTGGTGCTGGCGAAGCTGCTGCGGGCAGTGGGTTTGGGTTGGGCCGACCGCCTGCTGGGCCTGTTGTTCGGCATCGGCCGCGGCGCCCTGATCGTGCTGCTGGCCGTGGCGATCGGCGGGATGACAGCGCTGCCGAGGGAAGCCTGGTGGCGCGACGCGTGGCTGTCTGCGCCGCTGGAAACGGCGGTGGTGGCAGCGAAGCCGTGGCTACCGGCGGCGGTGGCGAAAAGGATTCGATTCAGATAGGTGCGACCATGTGCGGGATCTTGGGCGTCGTTTCGACGACACCGGTAAACCAGCTGCTCTACGACGGCCTCCAGGTCCTGCAGCACCGCGGACAGGATGCCGCCGGCATAGCCACGGCGGAGGGCGGCCGCTTCCACATGCACAAGGGACCCGGCTTGGTCCGCGATGTCTTCCGCACCCGCAATATGCGCAGCCTGGACGGCAACTGGGGCATCGGCCACTGCCGCTATCCGACCGCCGGTTCGGCCTACAACTCCGCTGAGGCGCAGCCCTTCTATGTCAATTCGCCGCACGGCCTGATGCTGGCTCACAACGGCAACGTGACCAATGCCGAGGTGCTCAAGCGCGACATGTTTCTGCAGGATCTGCGCCACATCAACACCAACTCTGATTCGGAAGTTCTGCTCAACGTCCTGGCCCACGAACTGCAGTCGGCGACCAAGAAATACCAGCTTGATCCCGACACGGTGTTCCGCGCCGTGTCCGGGGTGCATCGCCGCGTCCGCGGCGCCTACGCGGTCGTTGCCATGATCTCGGGCTACGGACTGCTGGCCTTCCGCGATCCCTTCGGCATCCGGCCGCTGATCATCGGCCGCAACGACACCGCCGCCGGCGCCGAATACTTGGTGGCGTCGGAAAGCGTGGCCATCGATACCCTGGGCTTCAAGGTGCTGCGCGACGTGGAGCCCGGCGAGGCGGTTCTGATCCGCACCGACGGCCATTTCGAAAGCCGCCAGTGCGCCGAGAAGACCATGCATGCCCCGTGCATGTTCGAGTTCGTGTACCTGGCGCGGCCCGACTCGCTGATCGACGGCGTCTCGGTGTACGAGACCCGCGTCAAGATGGGCGAATTCCTGGCCGAAAAAGTCAAGCACACGATGCCTCACCTGGAGATCGACGCGGTGATCCCGATCCCCGATTCGAGCCGGCCGTCGGCTCTGGAACTCGCCAACCGTCTCGGGATTCCCTATCGCGAGGGCTTCGTCAAGAACCGCTACATCGGTCGAACTTTCATCATGCCCGGCCAAGCCTCGCGCAGGAAGTCGGTGCGCCAGAAGCTCAACACGATCGGCATGGAATTCCGCGGCAAGAAGGTCATGCTGGTCGACGATTCCATCGTCCGCGGCACCACCAGCCGCGAAATTATCCAGATGGCCCGCGACGCCGGCGCCCGGAAGGTCTATTTCGCATCGGCCAGCCCGCCGGTGCGCTTCGCCAATGTATATGGCATCGACATGCCGACGCGCAGCGAACTGATCGCCGCATACCGCAGCGACGACGAGATCCGCCGCGAGATCGGCGCCGATGCCCTGGTCTACCAGGATCTCGATGCCCTGAGGGAGGCGGTGCGGGCCGTCAATCCCGCCATTTCCTGCTTCGAGACGTCCTGCTTCGACGGTCATTACATCACCGGCGACATCACCCCTGCCTACCTGACGAGCGTCGAGCATGATCGCGCCGACGCGGCCAAGCCGGGCCCGGACGACGGCGGCGACGGCGGCGACGGCAACGACGGCGGCGACGGCAATGACGGCGGCGGCCAACTGGATCTCAACCTCGTCACCTCGGGGTAGCCATGGCGGACAGTTTCGAATTCGACACTCTTGCGGTGCGCGCCGGCATCGAGCGCAGCCAGTTCAACGAGCACAGCGAGGCGCTCTACCTGACCTCGAGCTTCGTCTTTGCCAGTGCGGCCCAGGCGGCGGCGCGCTTCTCCGGCGAGGAACCGGGCAACGTCTACGCCCGCTTCACCAACCCCACGGTAACGGCGATGCAAGAGCGCCTTGCCGCGCTCGAAGGCGCCGAAGGCTGCATTGCCACGGCGTCCGGGATGTCGGCCATTCTTGCCACCGTCATGGCGTTGCTGAGGGGCGGCGACCATATCGTCGCATCGCAAAGCATCTTCGGCGCAACGCAACAGCTGTTCGGCACGATCCTGGCGAAATTCGGATTGGCGACGACCTTCGTCGCCGGGGCAGACCCGGCGGGTTTCCGTGCGGCGATACGGCCCGAGACGAAACTGCTGTTCATCGAAACGCCGTCGAATCCGCTGACCGAGGTCTATGATATCGCCGCATTGGCGACGCTCGCCCATGACGGTGGTGCCCGGCTGGTCGTGGATAACTGCTTCTGCACGCCGGCCCTGCAGCGTCCGCTCGAATATGGCGCGGACCTGGTCGTCCATTCGGCGACGAAATATCTCGACGGCCAGGGTCGCGTGCTGGGCGGCGCGGTCTGCGGCGCCAAGGCCGAGACCGAGGAAATCTTCAAATTCCTGCGCACGGCCGGGCCGACCCTGTCGCCATTCAATGCCTGGGTCATACTGAAAGGCATGGAGACCCTGAGCCTGCGGATGGAGGCGCAAAGCGCCCGGGCGCTGGTCCTGGCGCAATGGCTCGAGGCGCAGCCTCAGGTGGCGCGGGTGTTTCATCCGGGGCTGGCGTCGCATCCGCAGCATGCGCTGGCCATGCGCCAGCAGGCGAGAGGCGGTGCCATCGTGTCCTTCGAAGTCAGTGGCGGTCGCGAAGCCGCCTGGCGGGTCGTTGACCAGTGCCGGCTGCTGTCGGTCACGGCCAACCTCGGCGACACCAAGACGACGATTACCCACCCGGCGTCGACCACCCATGGCCGTATCAGCGCCGAGGCCCGCGCGGCCTCCGGCATCACCGAGGGACTACTAAGGATTGCCGTCGGGCTTGAGGCCGTGAGCGACATCGAAGCCGACCTAAGCCGCGGGCTCGCCGCCTGACCGCGGATGGGCGGGATGATCGATATTGATCGCGGCGAGCAGGCGCGCCGCCATGTCGTCGCCGCCTGGATCATCGCCGCGGTTCTACTGACGGCCACATTGCTTGTTCATCTGCTGCCGGCGCTGCTCTCCGGGCTGTTGGTCTTCGAACTCGTGCATCTCCTGGCGCCGCTGTTGCAGCGCCGCCTGTCCAACGAGCGGGCCAAGCTGTTCGTCGTGGCGCTGCTTGCCGCCGCCGTCGTCGGCATTGTCTTTGCCGCGCTTTTTGGCATCGCCGCCTTCTTTCGCACCGACATAGGCAGCCTCCAGGCGCTGTTCCAGAAGATGGCCGACATCGTCGAGGGCTCGCGGACCAGACTTCCACCCTGGATTGGCTCCCATCTGCCGACCGCGATGTCGAGCGGCGACGACGTCAAGGACGCAATCGCCCATTGGCTGCGAAATCACGCCGGCGAGGTGCAACTCTTCGGCAAGCAGGCCGGCCGGGCGCTCGCCCACGTGCTCGTCGGCATGGTCATAGGCGCCATCGTTTCCCTGCATGAGGCGCAACCCGTCCGGCAGGCGCGGCCGCTGGCCCGTGCTCTGACGGAGCGGGCTCGCCGGCTCGCTGACGCGTTCGGCCGCATCGTCTTTGCCCAGGTCAGGATTTCAACGATCAATACCGCCTTTACCACCGTCTATCTTGTGTTGCTGCTGCCCCTCTTCGGCGTGGACCTGCCGCTGACCAAGGCCCTGATCGTCATTACCTTCGTCGCCGGCCTGCTGCCGGTCCTGGGCAACCTGATCTCCAACACCGTTATCGTCATTGTCAGCCTGTCCCAGTCGATCGAAGTCGCGGCTGGCTCGCTGGTCTTCCTGGTGGTGATCCACAAGCTCGAATACTTTCTCAATGCGCGAATCGTCGGCAACCGGATTCACGCCCACGCCTGGGAACTGCTTCTGGCCATGCTGGCGATGGAAGCGGCCTTCGGCCTCCCCGGGGTCATGGCAGCACCGATCTATTACGCCTATATGAAGAACGAACTCGAGAATTGTGGCTTGGTGTGACATTCTCCGCACGGCCGCCGCCCTTATTTGCCTAGAATGCCTTATGACCATGATCTGGTCGTGGATAAGCAAAAAGGCACATGGATACCGGGGTCTGGTATAACCAGCTTTCCAGTTGGCTCGATGCGTTCGGGCCGGCGGTGTTCGACTATCTTTGGTTTGCCGGCGGCGCCATCGGGCTGTTGCTCTGGTTCTGGCTTGCTAACCGGGTGTTCCGCTGGGCCCTGGGGTACAGGAAGTACGCCGGCCACTGCTGGCTCAATGCGGCGGAATACCGGACCCTGATCGAACGGTGGGATGACGATGTGCAAACGGTCGGGGACCCAGGGACACGACAGTCAGCAGCGGTCCGTTCCCACCGACGCGACCACGTCCCCTGCGCCGGGCTCCCGCCGGCAAACCGCCACTTCGGCTGATGCCGCTGTCGGTCGGCGGCGCACGCCGTTCAGGCGATGGCGACGGGGCGGCAGCCGGCGCCGTCGACGACCAGGAATCCCGGCCTAATGTCCCAGGCCGGCAGCACCCAGCGCTCGCAGGACTTGCCCGCCACGGTTAGGCGATGACACGCCGGGCGGTGCGTGTGCCCGTGAATCAGGCGCGGCGGCGTGTCGAACTGCTGCAACAGGTTGGCGACTGCCTCGGGCACGACGTCCATCAGGGCCATCGGCTTGCTCCGACTGGCTGCCTCGCTTTCGCGGCGCAAGGCTTCGATCCTGGCCTTGCGCACCGTTAGCGGCTCGCCGAGAAATGCCCGGCTCCAGTTGGGGCTGCGCACCGTGGCGCGGAAACGCTGGTAGTCGATGTCGTCGGTGCACAACGCATCGCCGTGCAGCATCAGCGTTGGCACTCCGGCGACGTCGGCCCGGTGCGGTTCCGCAAGCAGGTGCAGGCCGGCGGCGGCGGCGAATTTTTCGCCGAGGAGAAAGTCGCGATTGCCAGCCATGAAGTAGGTCTTGACGCCCCGGTCGGCGAGGCGGCGCAGGCCGGCACAAATGTCCGCATTGAACGGGTCGCCGAGATCGTCGTCCCCGGCCCAGTATTCGAACAGGTCACCGAGGATGTAGAGGGCATCGGCGTTTTGCGCCGTGCCGTCGACGAAGGTGAGAAAGTGTTCGCGGCTCTGCGGCCGCGCCGGGCACAGATGCAGGTCGGATATGAACAGGGTCGGCAGCACGCGTACGCGTCGGGGCAGGAACGAGGGAACCCATTATAACGCCCCGTATTGCCTCGCCGCAGCCCCGGCGGCGCCAGGAATATGACACTGGGATTGAGGCGGATGGCGCCGGCGTGGCGAGACGCGGTTTGCTTGCGCTCGATCGTCTGCCCGCCCTTTAGCCGCCGGCGTGGCAGGCGGCTGCGGTAGACGGAGGGCCGCAGTCAGACGAGTTCGGCACGTTCTATGACAACGTCCTCGCCGGGGACGTCCTGGTGGAACCCGGCATTGGCGGTGCGCACCGCCGTGATCTTGTCCACCACGTCCATGCCGTCGACGACTCGGCCGAACACGCAATAGCCCCAACCGCTGCCCGACGGCGCCTTGAAATCGAGGAAGTCGTTGTCGGCGACGTTGATGAAGAACTGCGCCGTCGCCGAGTGCGGATCGTTGGTGCGGGCCATGGCGAGGGTTCCGCGCCGGTTCTTGAGGCCGTTGGCCGCCTCGTTTTCGACCGCCGCCCGGGTCGGCTTCTGCTTCATACCGGGTTCGAATCCGCCGCCCTGGATCATGAAGCCGTCGATGACACGATGGAAAATCGTGCCGTCGTAATGGCCGGCGACCACGTAGTCGATGAAATTTTGCACGCTCTTGGGCGCCTTGTCGGCGTCGGGTTCGACGGCGATGACGCCGAGACTGGTGTGGAGTTTGATCACAGCGACGATCCTTATTTCACTTCGACGAGTTTCGCGGATTCGACGACGATCGGCTTGACCGGCGAACCGTCCGGCGCGTAGGGCTTTGGTTCGAGCGGCAACTTGGCCATGGCATCGACGACGTCCATGCCTTGGACCACTTTGCCGAACACCGCGTAGCCGATGCTGCCGGGAGATGGATCGCGAAAGTCGAGGGCGACATTGTCGTTCAGGTTGATAAAGAACTGAGATGTGGCCGAATCGGGATTCATGGTCCGCGCCATGGACAGGGTGCCGCGCAAGTTCTTCAAGCCGTTGGCCGCTTCGTTCTTAATCGGCGCGCGCGTCGGTTTCTGGCGGCCAGACGAGTCAAAACCCCCGCCCTGGACGACGAAGCCCGGGACGACGCGGTGGAACATGGTTCCATTGTAGTGGCCGTCCTTGACGTACTGTAGGAAGTTTTCGACGCTCTTCGGCGCCTTGTCCGGGTAGAGTTCGATGACGATCGTTCCCATTGTCGTCTTCATTTCGACGGAGGGATTGGCGGCGATAGCGGGGATCGCGAGCAGACAGCAGAGGACGAGCGCAACAAGTTTGTTCATTGGAACTCCTAAGGGTTGACGCGGCGGAGAACGCGGTGCTTACAGCGTTCCCTCAAAAATGATTTTCCAGCGCCCGTCCTCCTTATGCCAGTACTGGCGCTTCCTGGCCCGGTCCGACAGGTCGTTGCTGCGGTAGTCCTGCTCGAAAGTGACGACCACCACCTCCTCCTTTCCCGGGTTGCGCAACATCGAGAGGTTGTGGGTGGCCACCTTGATCCATTCCTTGCCGGCATTGACGGCCCGCTTGTGCTCGAGCCATTGCGCGTAGTCCTGGTTGTCGGCCTGGAACTTGGTCGAATAATGCCGGGAGTAGCGACCGAAGTCGCGGCTTTCCCAGTCCTGCCGCCACTCCTCGATCATTTGGCGCAGCGCCGTGCGTTCGGCCTGCCAGTCGTCCAGCGACAGCCATTCGATGCTGTTGCTGATGATGACCGGGGTGAGTCCGATCTGCAGGTTTTTCGCCAGCGAATCAAGGTCCGGATTGGCGAGCACGACGCAGCCGTCCGAGGCTTTGGGCGGGCGGGAAAAAGTGTCGGAGGGCGTGCCGTGCAGCCAGATGCCGTGGCCGTCGCGGCCCATGCGCCGATCCCATTCGTTGGGATAGTTGATCGGATAGGCGCCGCTACCGTAGAAGTCGCCGAGTTTCTTGCGCGGCAGGCTCGACGTCACGTGATAGACACCGATGGGTGTCTTCCTGTCGCCTTCGCGTAGCTTGTCGGCGCCGAGCTTGCCCTGGCTGACATAGTAATCGGCGGCGAAACGCGGTATGCCATTGTCATTACGGTAGAGGTAGAGGCGGGACTTCTGGGTGTCGACGACGATGGCGTATTTCTGGTCGGGTTGCAGTTGGGCGAGATAGCGGGGCACGTAATCGAGCGGCGGCCGGGCGCGATAGGCACGCAGCCGCGCAATTGCCTCGTCGCGCAGGTCGGCCAGCTTCTCGGCCGGGGCATTCTCGGCATTGCCGATGGTGAGGATCGGCCGCGTCCGCGCCAGAAGCAGGTCCCCTTTGATCAAGTGGGCGAGGCGGAAATTCGGATAGGCGCGGATCATGGCTTCGCTCTGCTCGAGCGCGGCGTCGAGCCGGTTGGCTTCGATCTGCTCGAAAACGCGGCTCAGCATCGACTCCGGGCCGCCGTCGCTGTATCGGGCCGGTGGCGCAGCGACGGCGATGGCGGCTGCCAACGCGGCGACCGTTGAAGCGAGCAGACGAATCAAGGGGATCGCAGGCACGGCTCAGCTGCCGACCCGCTCGCGCTGAATCTGCCACTTGCCGACGCGGCGAACCAGCACCAGCACCTTGTTGCTCGACGTCTTGAGCGATGCCGAGCGGTAGTGCTGGCGGAATTTGGCGGTGGCGGAATCGGGGCCGCCGCCGCTGATGCGGAGATTCTCGTAGCTGACGTGAATCGCGCCAGGCTTGTCGATGCGCTGGGTCCGTGCGGCTTCCCAGGCCGACCGGTTTCGGCCGTCAGGAACTTCAAAATCGTCGGCATAGAAGGCAAGGTAGCGTTTGACGTCCTTCTTCGACCACGCGTCGACCCAGGATTCGACGAGCCGGGTGACCTCGCCGTCGATATTGCCGGCCGCTGCGGGCGCCTGGGCCGGAGGCGGCAGATACGCGGAAGTCGGCTTGGCGGACTCGGGGGCCTTGGCTTGCGGTTTGGTGTCGCCCTTCGCCTCGGGTTTTGCCACGGCGACGCGCACCGGCGGGGACGGCGCCGCGGCCGCCGCGACAGCTTTGCCGGTCGCGGGGCGGATGTTGCCGCTCATCAGGTCGCGAATCATGGCCAGCTTGAATTGGGCGCTGGCATTCGATGAATCCAGTTGCAGCGCCTTGTCGTAGGCTTGGCTGGCCATGCGCGCGTAGATGTCGCCGAGGTTCTCGTGCGCGGTCGCGTAGGCCGGGTGCGTGCGGATGGCCATCTCCAGCGCCTGCTTGGCCTTCTCGTACTGTTTCTGCTGGGCGTAAATGACCGCCAGGTTGTTGTAGGGTTCGGGCAACTCCGGAAAGTCCTCGGTGAGCTTGGTGAAGACCGTCGCCGCGTCCTGCGGGCGGTTCAGTTCTGACAGTATCACACCGCGGAGAAAGCGCCCCTGGGCGTCCTTCGGCTTGGTCGATAGGTACTGGTCCACTTGGTCGAGCGCTTCGGCCGGATGTCCCTGTTTCAGCAGCCTGTCGGCATCCGAGAGGGTGTCGGCCCGGGCGGCGGCCTGCAGGCAGACAAGGCAGGCGAGGCCGGCCAGTGCGGCGGCGAACGGGGAGTGGCGGCGAGCGGTCATGTTATACTGGTCAACAGTGGAATCGAGAGTCGACTCGAGATTCTAACAAGAGAACTCGGCAACATCCACACGGGCGGGCGGCGCCGCCCGCCGCAGCCGCCCAGCCCTCGCCCCGATGCTGAAGATATTCAACTCGCTGACGCGACGCAAACAGGATTTCGTCCCCATCGAACCCGGCCTCGTCCGCATGTATGTCTGCGGCATGACGGTTTACGATTTCTGCCACGTCGGCCATGCCCGCGTGCTGGTCGTGTTCGACATGGTCGCGCGCTGGCTGCGGGCCAGCGGCTACCGTGTCACCTATGTGCGTAACATTACCGACATAGATGACAAGATCATTAAGCGGGCCGAGGAGGGCGGCGAGACGATCCGCTCGCTGACCGACCGCTTCATCGCCGCCATGAATGCAGATGCGGCGGCGCTGGGCGTTCTGCCGCCGGACCACGAGCCGCGGGCCACCGAGTACGTCGACGACATGCAGGCGATGATCGCCGCCCTCGAACGACACGGTTATGCCTACGTCGCCGCCAATCGCGACGTCTGCTACAGCGTGCGCAAGTTCCCGGGCTACGGCAAGCTGTCGGGCAAATCACTCGAGGATCTGCGGGCCGGCGAGCGTGTCGATGTCATGGAGGCGAAACACGATCCGCTCGACTTCGTACTCTGGAAACATGCCAAGGACAGCGATCCCGCCGAGGCACGCTGGCCGTCGCCGTGGGGTGCCGGGCGCCCCGGATGGCACATCGAGTGCTCGGCGATGGGATCCCGGCTGCTCGGAGAACATTTCGACATCCACGGCGGAGGCGCCGACCTGCAGTTTCCCCATCACGAGAACGAGATCGCGCAGAGCGAGGGCGCCCACGGCGGAACCTTCGTGAACTACTGGATGCATAACGGCTTCGTGCGTGTCGACGACGAGAAGATGTCGAAGTCGCTGGGCAACTTCTTCACCATCCGCGAGGTATTGCAGAAATATGACACCGAAGTCGTGCGTTTCTTCGTCCTCCGAGCCCATTATCGAAGCCCGCTCAACTATTCGGATGCTCACCTTGACGATGCGCGGCACGCCCTGACCCGCCTTTATACGGCGCTCAAGGCTGCCGTGCCCGACGACGCGACACCGATCGACTGTCAAGACCCGGCCGCGCGCCAGTTCCGCGAGGCCATGGACGACGACTTCAACACGCCCGAGGCCATCGCGGCCCTGTTTGAACTGGCCGCCGCCGTCAATCGCAGTGGAGATTCCCGGCCGGCCCGGCTGCTGCGGGCGCTCGGCGGCATCCTCGGTCTGCTGCAGCGAGAGCCGCGGGATTTTCTCCAGGCCACGCTTCCGGCCGGAGACGGTCTTCCCGGCGGCGATATCGAGGCGCAGATCGCGGCCCGCGCCGCGGCCAAGCAAGCGAAGAACTTCGCCGAAGCCGACCGGATACGCGACCACCTGAAAGCAGCCGGGGTGGTTCTCGAAGACTCGCCGCAGGGCACGACCTGGCGCCGCGTCTGAAGCCGCGCGGCCGTATCGCCACGGTGCGCACCGGTTCGTGAGCGGGGGCGCGCTTGGCGACTGATTCCGTTTCTCGATATAATCGAAAGGTTTTGGCGGGGCAATCGTAACGTAAGGGTGGTGCGGGCATGGCGGCGGACCGGCGCCGCGTGAGGCCTGCCCACGCCACCGCGATGCGCCAGCTCGCCGACCGACCGACAGGAGTTTCATCGTGCCCCAGTTCCCGCCCGCCCTGCTCGCTCTCGCCGACGGGACGGTGTTCCGGGGCAGCGGCATCGGCGCCGACGGGACCAGCGTCGGCGAAGTCGTCTTCAATACCGCCATGACCGGCTACCAGGAGATACTGACCGATCCTTCCTATTGCCGGCAGATCGTCACCCTGACCTATCCGCACATCGGCAACACCGGTGTAACCCATGAGGATTGCGAATCGCACCGGGTTTTCGCCGCCGGCCTGGTGATCCGGGACCTGCCGCTGTTGGCCTCCAGCTGGCGCAGCGAGCAGACGCTCGATTCCTTCCTCCAAGCTGAGAAGGTGGTGGCCATCGCCGGCATCGATACCCGCAGGCTGACCCGCATCCTGCGCCAGAACGGCGCCCAGGCCGGCTGCCTGATGTGCGGCGGCCATCTTGACGAGGCGGCAGCCATCGCGCAGGCGCGAGCGTTTCCCGGGCTGGCCGGAATGGATTTGGCCAAGGTGGTCAGTACCGACAGCGCTTACCCATGGAGGCACGGCGAATGGATGCTCGGCCACGGATACGCCGAGGTCCTCGAGCCGCGTTTTCGTGTCGTGGCCTACGACTTTGGCATAAAGCGCAACATCCTGCGCATGCTGGCCGGCCGCGGTTGCGGGGTGACCGTCGTCCCTGCCCAGACGCCGGCCGCCGATGTCCTGGCGCTCAATCCCGATGGCATTTTTCTGTCGAATGGTCCCGGCGACCCGGAGCCATGCGACTACGCAATATCGGCGATCCGCGAATTTCTCGAGCGTGGCATTCCGACCTTCGGCATCTGCCTGGGTCACCAGTTGATGGCACTGGCCTCGGGGGCGAAGACGATCAAGATGAAATTCGGCCATCACGGCGCCAACCATCCGGTCAAGGATCTCGACAGTGGCCAAGTTCTGATCACCAGCCAAAATCATGGCTTCGCCGTCGATGCGGTGTCGCTGCCGGCCAACGTCAGAGTGACCCACGTCTCGCTGTTCGACGGCAGCCTGCAGGGCTTTACCCGCACCGACGTGCCGGCCTTTTGCTTCCAGGGTCATCCCGAGGCGAGTCCGGGACCCCACGACGTGGCCTATCTTTTCGACCGCTTCATCAGGATGATGGAAGCAAGGGGCTAGGCGTCGGGGGGGCGCAAGCCCGCTCCGGCTCATCGCTTCGCCGACGCACCGACAACATGCCAAAACGCACCGACATTCACTGCATCCTGATCATCGGCGCCGGCCCTATCATCATCGGCCAGGCCTGCGAGTTCGACTATTCCGGCGCCCAGGCCTGCAAGGCGCTGCGCGAGGAGGGCTACAAGGTCGTCCTGGTCAATTCGAACCCGGCGACGATCATGACCGATCCGGACACGGCCGACGTCACCTACATCGAGCCGATCACCTGGCAGATCGTCGAAAACATCATCGCCAAGGAACGCCCTGATGCGCTGCTGCCGACCATGGGCGGGCAGACCGCGCTGAATTGCGCGCTGGATCTGGCCAGACACGGCGTGCTCGAGAAATACGGCGTCGAAATGATTGGCGCCTCCCGCGAGGCTATCGACAAGGCCGAGGACCGCGAGAAGTTCAAGCGGGCGATGACCCGAATCGGTCTTGGCTCGGCGCGCTCTGGCATCGCCCACTCGATCGAGGAGGCCTATCAGGTGCAGGCCGGCCTCGGCTATCCGGCGATCATCCGGCCATCGTTCACCCTCGGCGGCTCGGGCGGCGGCATCGCCTACAACCCCGAGGAATTCCTCGAAATCTGCAAGCGCGGCCTCGAGGCCTCGCCGACCCGCGAACTGCTGATCGAGGAATCGCTGCTCGGCTGGAAGGAGTTCGAGATGGAGGTGGTCCGCGATCGCAAGGACAACTGCATCATCGTCTGCTCGATCGAGAACCTCGACCCGATGGGCGTGCATACCGGCGACTCGATCACCGTGGCACCGGCGCAGACGCTCACCGACAAGGAATACCAGATCATGCGCAACGCCAGCATCGCGGTGCTGCGCGAGATCGGCGTCGATACCGGCGGTTCCAACGTCCAGTTCGCGATCAACCCCACGGACGGGCGCATGATCGTCATCGAAATGAATCCGCGGGTTTCGCGCTCCTCGGCGCTCGCCTCCAAGGCCACGGGCTTTCCGATCGCCAAGGTGGCGGCCAAGCTGGCCGTCGGCTATACCCTCGACGAACTGAAGAACGACATCACCGGCGGCGCCACGCCGGCCTCCTTCGAGCCCTCGATCGACTACGTGGTCACCAAGGTGCCGCGCTTCGCCTTCGAGAAGTTTCCCATGGCCAACGATCGCCTGACCACCCAGATGAAGTCGGTCGGCGAAGTCATGGCGATGGGCCGTACATTTCAAGAGTCGTTCCAGAAGGCCCTGCGCGGCCTCGAGGTCAGCGTCTACGGCCTCGACGAAATAGAGGCCGAGCGCGAGGACATCGAGCGCGAGCTGGCCAACCCCGGGGCCCAGCGCATCTGGTACCTGGGCCAGGCTTTCCGCATCGGCATGAGCTTCGACGAGGTGAGGCAGTTGACCAGGATCGATCCCTGGTTCCTGATCCAGCTCGAGGATATCGTCAGGACCGAGCAGGCTATCGCCGGCCGCTCGCTGTCGAGCTTTGCCGCCGACGAATTGCGCAGCCTGAAGCGCAAGGGTTTCGCCGACCGGCGCCTGGCGCAACTGCTCGAATCGGACGAGGGGGCCGTGCGGCGGCACCGTCATGCGCTCGGCGTGCGTCCGGTGTTCAAGCGCGTCGATACCTGCGCCGCCGAATTCGCCACCGCGACCGCCTACCTCTATTCGAGCTACGAGGACGAGTGCGAGGCCGACCCGACGACGCGCAAGAAGATCATGGTTCTCGGCGGCGGTCCGAACCGCATCGGCCAGGGCATCGAGTTCGACTACTGCTGCGTCCATGCGGCGCTGGCGATGCGCGAGGACGGCTACGAAACGATCATGGTCAATTGCAATCCGGAGACCGTGTCCACCGACTACGATACTTCCGATCGTCTCTATTTCGAGCCGTTGACACTCGAGGATATTCTTGAAATCGTCGCCGTCGAGAAGCCGGTCGGCGTGATCGTCCAGTTCGGCGGCCAGACGCCGCTGAAGCGCGCCCGGGACCTCGAGGCCAACGGCGTGCCGATCATCGGCACCAGCCCCGACATGATCGACGCCGCCGAGGATCGCGAGCGCTTCCAGAAACTCCTCCACGACCTCGGCCTCAAGCAGCCGCCCAATCGTACCGCGCGGGCCCCGGAGGAAGCGATCCGCCTCGCCGAAGAGATCGGGTATCCGCTGGTGGTGCGGCCTTCCTATGTGCTCGGCGGTCGCGCCATGGAAATCGTCCATTCGCACACCGATCTCGAACGCTATATGCGCGAGGCGGTCAAGGTCTCAAACGATTCGCCGGTGCTGCTCGACCGCTTCCTCAACGATGCCACCGAGGTCGACGTCGACGCGCTGTCCGACGGCGAGCAGGTGATCATCGGCGGCATCATGGAGCACATCGAGCAGGCCGGCGTCCATTCCGGCGACTCGGCCTGTTCGCTGCCGCCTTATTCGCTGTCGCAGGACATCCAGGACGAGCTGCGTCGCCAGACCGAGATGATGGCCAAGGGACTCGACGTCTGTGGCCTGATGAACGTCCAGTTCGCCATTCAAGGCAAGACCGTATTCGTGCTCGAGGTCAACCCTCGCGCCTCGCGAACCGTGCCCTTCGTCTCCAAGGCCACCGGCCTTCCCTTGGCGAAGATCGCGGCCCGCTGCATGGCCGGCCGCAGCCTGGCGGCGCAGGGGGTCAGCAAGGAAGTAATCCCACCGTACTTCTCGGTCAAGGAAGCGGTGTTCCCTTTCGTCAAGTTCCCCGGCGTAGACACCATCCTCGGGCCGGAGATGAAGTCGACGGGTGAGGTGATGGGCATCGGCCGCAATTTCGCCGAGGCCTTCGTCAAGAGCCAGCTCGCCGCGGGCACCAAGCTGCCCAAGTCGGGGCGCGCCTTCATCAGCGTCAAGCCGGCCGACAAGCCGAAGGCGGTCGAGGTCGCGCGCCAACTGCACGAACTCGGTTTCACGATTGTTGCGACCCGTGGCACGGCTGCGGCCATCGAGGCGGCGGGCGTGCCGGTCGCCGGAGTCAATAAGGTCACCGAAGGACGCCCGCATATCGTCGACATGATCAAGAACAACGAGATCAGCCTGATCGTCAATACCGTCGAGGAAAAGCGCTCGGCGATCGTCGATTCGCGCTCCATACGGACCAGCGCGCTGGCCCAGCGCGTGACGCTCTACACCACGGCCGAGGGCGCGCTCGCGGCCTGCGCCGGCCTACGCCAGGGCGCGGCGCTGGAAACCTACGCGCTGCAGTCGCTGCACGCCGAACTGGCTCGCTGAGGCGTCGATGAGCAAGATACCCTTGACCGTTACCGGGGCCGAGCAGTTGCGCGCCGAACTGCAGCGCCTCAAGACCGTCGACCGTCCGCAGGTCATCGCCGCCATCGCCGAGGCACGCAGTCACGGAGATCTCTCGGAAAACGCCGAATACGACGCCGCCAAGGAGCGCCAGGGCTTCGTCGAGGGGCGCATCAAGGAGATCGAAGGCAAGCTCGGCAATGCCCAGATCATCGACCCGACGTTGCTCGATGCCGACGGCCGCGTGGTTTTCGGCGCCACCGTCGATCTCGAGGATATGGATTCCGGCAATACCGTTACCTACCAGATTGTCGGCGACGATGAGTCCGACCTAAAGGCCGGTAAGATTTCCCTGGGTTCCCCCGTAGCCCGGGCGCTGATCGGCAAGTACGCCGGTGACGTGGCCGAGGTGCAGACGCCAGGCGGCGCGCGCCAGTACGAAGTACTCGACGTGCGCTACGAGTGACGCGGTGCGACGCCTCACGGACGCCCTCTACAGTATCGCGGTCACGCTCTGGGTCGGAGGACTCTGGGCGGTCGGCTATCTGGCGGCGCCGACTCTGTTCGTCGAGCTTCCCGAGCAGCGGATGGTGGCGGGCAATCTCGCCGGGCAGATGTTCGCCTGGATGGCCTGGGTCGGGATCGGTTGTGCCGCCTACCTGGTATTGTTCCTGGTGCTGCGGCGCGGCTGGCGGATATTCCGGTCGTTGGTATTCTGGTTGGTCCTAATGATGCTGCTGCTGACGCTCGGCGGCCATTTCGGCATTCAGCCCATACTGGTCGCGCTAAAGGCCGAGGCGTGGCCGCGGGAAGTCATGCAGAGCGTCGCGCGCGACCGCTTCGCCGCCTGGCACGGCATTGCCAGCATCCTCTACCTGGTCGAAAGCATCGTCGGGCTCCTGCTGGTCGTCATGCAGGAGCGCGGCAAGGCCTGACGATCAGCGGCCGGGACGCCGGCGCGGCGCTTCGGCCGCCTGCTTCTTGGTCAGGCGCGGGGCTCCGGGCTTGCGCCGCGGAGCCGGCTGGACAGCGTCGTCGGGCTTTTGCCGCCAGACCACGAGGATGTTGCCGATATGCTGGACCGGCGAACAGGCCAGATCATCGCCGATCTGACGCAACAGGGCTTCACGCTGGTCGCGTTCCGTCTCGTATATGCGAATCTTGATGAGTTCGTGGGCGGCGAGGCAACGGTCGATTTCCTTGCGCACCGATTCGGTGAGACCCTTCTCGCTGATGGAGACGACGGGGTGGAGCGTGTGGGCGCGGGCGCGCAGGGCTCGCCGCTGGGTGGGGGTCAGTTCGATCATGACGGGATTGTAAGCGGTGAGGAAGCACAAGACCAGCAAGGCCTGGATGCATGAGCACGTGACCGACCCCTACGTCCAACGGGCCAAGGCCGAGGGCTGGCGGTCTCGGGCCGCGTTCAAGCTGGTGGAAATCGATGACCGGGATCGCCTGCTGAGGCCGGGGATGAGCGTCGTCGATCTTGGCGCGGCGCCGGGAAGCTGGTCGCAGGCCGTAGTGCGGCGAATACAGCCAGGCGGGCGGCTGATTGCCCTCGACCTGCTGGACATGGAAGCGCTTGCCGGCGTCACCTTCATCCGCGGCGATTTCCGCGACGACGGCGTGGCGCGACAACTGGAAGCCGCGCTCGAAGGACGGCGCGTGGACCTTGTATTGTCGGACATGGCCCCCAATCTATCGGGCATCGCCATGACCGATCAGGTGCGGGCACTTGACTTGGCCGAACTGACGCTGGAATTCGCCCGGGAACATCTGAAACCGGGCGGCGATATGCTGGTCAAAGTGTTTCACGGCTACGGCTTCGAGGATTTTCGCCGTGCGATTGCGGCGCTGTTTGAGGCGACTCTGGTGCGAAAACCCGCGGCCTCGCGCGACCGCAGTGCGGAGACCTACCTGTTGGCGCGCCGCAAGCGAAGTGCCGGGGCGGCGCAAGCTTGAGTTTGCAGGCGTCGGCTTTCGGCTCTAGAATAGCCCGAATCAATGTCCCGGGAAGGGACGAAGGGGTTTGCGCTTGAATAATCTGTTCAAGAATCTTGCGATCTGGCTGGTCATCGGCATCGTCCTGATGACCGTCTTCAATCAGTTCAATTCCCGCCAGGCTACCCAAAGCACCATGGATTACTCGCAGTTCCTCGACGAGGTGCGGCAGGGTCATATCAGCAAGGTGGTGGTCCAGGGGCGAACGCTTGAGGCCACGACGGCGGAGGGCAAGAAGATCACCTCCTATGCGCCTCCGGATCTGTGGATGGTCAGCGACCTGCTCAAGAACAACGTCAAGGTCGTCGCCAAGCCGGAGGAAGAGCAATCCTTCCTGATGAACATCTTCGTTTCCTGGTTCCCGATGCTGCTGCTGATTGGCGTCTGGATCTTCTTCATGCGCCAGATGCAGGGCGGCGGCAAGGGCGGTGCCTTTTCGTTCGGCAAGAGCCGGGCGCGCATGATGGATGACTCGACCAACAACATCACCTTTGCCGACGTCGCCGGCTGCGACGAGGCCAAGGAGGATGTGACCGAGTTGGTCGATTTTCTCCGCGATCCGTCGAAATTTCAGAAACTCGGCGGACGCATCCCGCGCGGGGTGTTGATGGTCGGCTCGCCGGGCACCGGCAAGACGCTGCTGGCCAAGGCCATCGCCGGCGAAGCCAAGGTACCGTTCTTCTCGATATCAGGTTCGGACTTCGTCGAAATGTTTGTCGGCGTCGGTGCGGCGCGCGTTCGCGACATGTTCGAGCAGGCCAAGAAACAGGCGCCCTGCATCATCTTCATCGACGAAATCGATGCTGTCGGCCGCCAGCGAGGCGCCGGACTCGGCGGCGGAAACGACGAACGCGAACAGACCCTGAATCAGCTACTGGTGGAGATGGATGGCTTCGAGGGTACCGCCGGCGTCATCGTCATCGCTGCTACCAACCGGCCCGACGTGCTCGATCCGGCGCTGCTGCGGCCGGGCCGCTTCGACCGCCAAGTGGTGGTGCCGTTACCTGACATCCGTGGCCGCGAGGAAATCCTCAAGGTGCACATGCGCAAGGTGCCGATCGCACCCGACGTCAAGGCCGACATCATTGCCCGTGGCACACCCGGCTTCTCCGGCGCGGACTTGGCCAACCTAGTGAATGAATCGGCACTGTTTGCCGCGCGCGGCAACAAGCGCGTGGTGGACATGGATGACTTCGAACAAGCCAAGGACAAGATTGTCATGGGTGCCGCCCGCCGCACCATGGTCATGGACGAACAGGAACGCCGCAATACCGCTTTTCACGAATCCGGCCATGCCATCGTCGGCAAGCTGCTGCCCAAGTGCGACCCCGTTCATAAGGTGACCATCATTCCGCGGGGACGGGCGCTGGGCGTGACCATGTCGCTGCCGGAAAAGGATCGCTACAGCTACGATCGCGACTACTGCCTGCACCTGATCGCGATGATGCTGTCCGGACGCATAGCCGAAGAGCTGTTCATGCATCAGATGACCAACGGCGCCGCCAACGACTTCCAGCGCGCCACCGACTTGGCGCGACGCATGGTGACCCAGTGGGGTATGTCGGACCTTCTCGGGCCGATGGTCTATGGCGAGGAAGAGGGTGAGGTCTTTCTCGGCCGTTCGATCACGACCCATAAGAACGTCTCCGAAACGACGATGCAAAAAGTCGATGCCGAGATTCGGCGGGTCATCGACGAACAGTATTCACTCGCTCGCCGCCTCCTCGAGGAGAATCGCGACAAGGTCGAAGCAATGGCAGCCTCCCTGCTCGAATGGGAAACCCTGGATGCCGACCAGATCGACGACATCATGAACGGCAAGCCGCCGCGGCCGCCCAAGCCGAAATCCGCACCGCCCAAGCCATCCGCCGACAACTCGGCGGGCGCAGCGCCCAACGCGGCGGTTCCCGCCGCCTGAGAACGACCGCCCGCGGGGGGCGGTGCTCGTTTGTTTGCCGTTCGATTCTCGCTGCAGGCCGATCAAGCCCGGGGCGGCGCCTGGATTCCAGGGTGGCCGGTTTGCCGTCGATTCTCGTTTTGCTTCGCCGCAACTCTGGCGCACATTCTCGCCCTGCGGGCGCGACGCGCTGGCGGCGCCGAATGCCGTGGTAAGGGAATAGGGAAGCTGACGATGGGACGGCAATACTTCGGTACCGATGGCGTGCGCGGTCGCGTCGGCGAGCCGCCGATCACGCCCGATTTCGCTCTGCGCCTGGGCTACGCGGCCGGCACGGTGCTTGTCAGCCGCGAGCATCTGCCGGCCGGCGAACGGCCGGCGGTGCTGATCGGCAAGGACACTCGCATATCGGGCTATATGCTCGAGGCGGCGCTGGAGTCCGGTCTTTCCGCCGCCGGCGTCGACGTCATGCTGTGCGGCCCGATGCCCACCCCGGCGGTGGCCTATCTAACCCGGGCCCTGCGCCTGCAGGCCGGCATCGTCATATCGGCCTCGCACAATCCTTTCTACGACAATGGCATAAAGTTTTTCTCGGCCCAGGGGGCCAAGCTGCCCGATGCCGTCGAGGCGGAAATCGAGGCCGCCCTGGCGCGACCGATGGGCTGCGTCGATTCGGCGCGCCTCGGCCGCGCCCGGCGCATCGATGATGCCGCCGGCCGCTACATTGAATTCTGCAAGAGTACGTTTCCCAACGAACTCGATCTGCGCGGCCTGCGCATCGCCGTCGACTGCGCCCACGGGGCGGCCTACCATACCGCACCGAACGTATTGCATGAACTCGGCGCCGACGTGATTCGCGTCGGCGTAACGCCCAACGGTCTCAACATCAACGACGGCGTCGGCGCGACTGCGACCGAGTCCCTTTGCCTTACCGTTCTCGAACACGCTGCCGACCTCGGTCTCGCCCTCGACGGCGACGGCGACCGTCTGATCATGGTCGACGGCAGCGGCCAGACCTATGACGGCGACCGGCTGCTCTACATCATCGCCCGTCAGCGCGTCGGCGAAGGCCATCTCGACGGCGTCGTCGGTACGCTGATGAGCAATCTGGGCCTGGAGCACGCGCTGGAACGGCTCGGTCTCGGCTTCGCCCGCGCCAAGGTCGGCGACCGTTATGTGCTCGAAGCGATGCAGGAGCGCGGCTGGATTCTCGGCGGTGAAAGCTCCGGCCACATCATCTGCCTCGATCGCCACACGACCGGCGACGGCATCGTTTCGGCGCTGCAGGTGCTGGCGGCGCTGCGCCGGCGGCAAGAATCCCTGGCCGAAGCATGTGCCGATCTGTCAATGTATCCGCAGCGCCTGATCAATGTCCTCCTGCCGGCGGGCTTCGACTGGCGCGCCGATCCGGCCATCCGGGCCGCCAACGCCGCGGTCGAGGCCGAACTCGGCGAACGCGGACGGGTGCTGCTGCGGCCTTCGGGCACCGAGCCGCTGCTGCGCGTCATGGTCGAGGGCAGCGACGACGAGACCGTGGGGCGCTGCGCCGAGGCGATCGCCGGCGCGGCGCGGACGGCGATCGGCAGCCTGACTGCGCAATCCGCTGGCATTGACCAGGTGTCCTCGGCAAAGATATAATGCGCAGCTTTTTCAAAGGGTAGCTTGGCGTATGTCCTCTCGTCGCACACTGGTCATCGGTAACTGGAAGATGCACGGCAGTCTTGCCGGCAACATCGCCTTGCTGAGCGCTGTCCGCGACGATGCGGTAGGCCTCGCGGCGCGGGTCGGCATCTGCATTCCGTTTCCTTATCTGGCGCAGGCCCATGCCATGCTCGACGGCAGCATGGTGGCTTGGGGGGCACAAAATCTGTCCGAGCATTCCCATGGCGCCTTCACCGGCGAAGTCAGTGCGGCGATGCTCGTCGATTTTGGTTGCCGCTACGCCATAGTCGGTCACTCGGAGCGCCGCGCACTTTACGGAGAGACCAGCGAGGTCGTGGCCGCAAAGTTCGAGGCGGCCATCAACGCGGGTTTGACACCCATCCTTTGCGTCGGCGAAACGCTCGCGGAACGCGAGGCGGGTGTCACCGACGCGGTGGTCGCGGCCCAACTCGATGCCGTCTTGGCGCGCTGCGGTGTCGGCGCTTTCGCCGATGCCGTCGTGGCCTATGAACCGGTCTGGGCGATCGGCACCGGCCGTACCGCGACCCCGGATCAGGCGCAGGTTGCGCATGCGCAAATCCGCGCCCGCGTCGCCGCGGGCGACGCGGGCGTTGCGGCGTCGCTGCCGGTTCTTTACGGTGGCAGCGTCAAACCCGGAAATGCCGGCGAGTTGTTCGGCAAGCCGGACATCGACGGCGGTCTGATCGGCGGCGCGTCGCTGGTTGCCGCCGACTTTCTGGCCATTTGCGCCGCCGGCTGATTCGAGGAACACATCATGAGCGGTATTATTTTCCCCGTCGTGCTCTCGCTGCACATTCTCGTTGGCCTAAGTCTCATCGGCCTAGTGCTGATTCAGCATGGCAAGGGGGCGGACATGGGCGCCGCTTTCGGCAGCGGCGCTTCCGGGAGTCTCTTCGGCGCATCAGGCTCGGCGAACTTTCTCTCCCGAACGACGGCCATTCTGGCGACGGCGTTTTTTCTGACGAGTCTCGGTCTTTCCTACATGGTCGGGGCGCGCACCGCTACGACTGGTGGCAGCGTCATGGACGCCGTCAAGACCGAGTCGGTACCGGTTCAGCCAGCCGCAGCGGTGAAGCCGGAGGTCGCGGCGCCGGCGCCCATCGACGCGGCCTCAAAGGCCAAGGATATCCCCAAATAATTCTGGAAATAAGGACAATTTCTGCGGGGCATTAGGTGATATGATTCGCTCCGCACGCGCGACCGCGCACCCGCCGACGTGGTGGAATTGGTAGACACGCTGTCTTGAGGGGGCAGTGGCGAAAGCCGTGTGAGTTCGAGTCTCACCGTCGGCACCAATACGAACATATGCTGAAGTTCGTGTCCGGTGTCGCAATCCGTGGTGCAAGCGGCTACGACTATGCTTGAGAATTACTTCCCCGTCCTTGTCTTCGTCCTCGTCGGCCTCGCGTTCGGCTGCGTTCCCATTCTGTTGGGCTGGCTGATCGCCCCCAACCGGCCTGACAGCGAAAAACTCTCCGCCTATGAGTGCGGCTTCGAGGCATTCGAGGACGCGCGAATGAAGTTCGACGTCCGCTATTATCTGATCGCGATCATTTTTATCCTGTTCGATCTGGAAATTGCTTTTCTTTTTCCCTGGGCGGCGATTTTCAAGGAAATCGTCGCCACCGAGTCGGTCAAACTGTTCGGCTTTTTCGAGATGCTCGTGTTCATCGGCATTCTGGTCGTCGGGTACGTCTATGCATGGGCCAAGGGCGGCCTCGATTGGGAGTGATTGCGCGTGAGCATTGAAGGCAAGCTGCACGAAGGCTTCGTCACCACCTCCCTCGATACGCTGATCAACTGGACGCGCACCGGCTCGATGTGGTCGATGACCTTCGGCTTGGCCTGCTGCGCCGTCGAAATGATCCACGCCGGCTGTTCCCGTTACGATCTCGACCGCTTCGGCATGATATTCCGGGCCAGTCCGCGTCAGTCGGATGTCATGATCGTGGCCGGCACGCTGACGAACAAGATGGCCCCTGCGCTGCGCAAGGTCTATGACCAGATGGCAGAACCGCGCTGGGTCATTTCGATGGGTTCCTGCGCCAACGGCGGCGGCTACTACCACTATTCCTATTCCGTCGTGCGCGGCTGCGACCGCATCGTGCCCGTGGACATCTACGTGCCCGGATGTCCGCCGACGGCCGAAGCGCTGATCTACGGCATCATCCAGTTGCAGAACAAGATCAAGCGCACCAATACCATCGCTCGCTGAACGACCGCCTGCCCTTTGCCATGAGCGCCAAGCTGGAACGTCTTTGCCAAAATCTGCAGGCCGCACTGGCCGGCCGCGTCGGCGAGCCCCTCGTCAAGTTCGGCGAAGTCACCATCGAGGTCGATGCCGCCGCCTATCTCGAAACCGCGCGGACGCTGCGCGATCATGCCGATCTGAAGTTCGAGCAGCTGATCGATCTGTGCGGCGTCGATTACCAGGCTTACGGCGACGGCGGGTGGCCGGGCCGGCGTTTCGCCGCCGTCAGCCAGCTGCTCTCGATCAGCCACAACTGGCGGCTGCGCCTGCGGGTATTTGCCGACGACGACGCGTTTCCGGTCGTCGATTCGCTGACTCCGATCTGGAACAGCGCCAACTGGTTCGAGCGCGAGGCCTTCGATCTCTACGGAATCATGTTCAACGGCCACACGGACCTGCGCCGCATCCTCACCGATTACGGCTTCGTCGGCCATCCGTTCCGTAAGGATTTTCCGATTTCCGGATACGTCGAGATGCGCTACGACGCGGAGCAGAAGCGAGTCGTTTATCAGCCGGTCACGGTCGAGCCGCGCGAAGTCATACCGCGCATCATCCGCGAGGAGAGCTTCGGCCGTGGCTGAAATCCGCAACTACACTCTGAACATGGGGCCGCAGCATCCGGCTGCCCACGGCGTGCTGCGGCTGGTGCTGGAACTCGACGGCGAAGTCGTCGTCCGTGCCGATCCGCACATCGGCCTCCTGCACCGGGCCACCGAGAAGCTCGCCGAGACCCGCACCTGGATACAGTCGGTGCCCTATATGGACCGGCTCGACTACGTGTCGATGATGTGCAACGAACACGCCTACTGCCTGGCCATGGAGCGCCTGCTCGGCCTCGAGGTGCCGCTGCGCGCCCAGTACATCCGGGTCATGATGGACGAGGTGACGCGGATCCTGAACCATCTCCTCAACATCGGCACCCACGGGCTCGACATCGGCGCCATGGCGATGGTGCTGTACACCTTCCGCGAGCGCGAAGACCTGATGGACGTGTATGAGGCGGTGTCCGGTGCGCGCATGCACGCCGCATATTACCGGCCCGGCGGCGTCTATCGCGACCTGCCCGAGCAGATGCCGCAGTACGAGGTCTCGAAATTCAAGAACGCCAAGGCGGTCAGACAACTGAACGAAAGCCGGCAGGGTTCGCTGCTCGACTTCCTCGAGGACTTCACCAACCGCTTTCCCACCTACCTCGACGAATACGAGACGCTGCTGACCGACAACCGGATATGGAAGCAGCGCACCGTCGGCATCGGCGTCGTGTCGCCGGAGCGGGCGCTGCAACTCGGTTTCAGCGGTGCCATGCTGCGCGGCTCCGGCATCGAGTGGGATCTGCGCAAGAAGCAGCCCTATGAGGTCTATGACCGCGTCGACTTCGACATCCCGGTCGGCACCAACGGCGACTCCTACGACCGGTATCTCGTCCGCATGGAAGAGATGCGCCAGGCCAATCGCATCATCAGGCAGTGCATCGGGTGGCTGCGCGGGAATCCCGGTCCGGTGATCACCGAGAACCACAAGGTCGCACCGCCGGCCCGCGAGAAGATGAAGACCAACATGGAAGAGCTGATCCACCACTTCAAACTGTTTACCGAGGGCATCCATGTCCCGGCCGGCGAGGCCTATGCGGCGATCGAGCACCCGAAGGGCGAGTTCGGTGTTTATCTGATTTCCGACGGCGCCAACAAGCCCTATCGGATGAAGCTGCGTGCACCCGGCTACGCCCATCTGGCCGCCATGGACGAAATGTCGAAGGGTCACATGATCGCCGACGCGGTCACCATTATCGGCACCATGGATGTCGTCTTCGGCGAGATCGACCGGTAATGACCATGCTGAGCCAGGAAGCCTTGCAAAGGATAGACCGCGAGGTCGCCAAATATCCCGCCGATCAGAAGCAGTCCGCCGTGATGGCGGCGCTGGCCATCGCCCAGGACGAAAGAGTTTGGCTGGCGACCGAGACCATCGAATTCGTCGCCGACTATCTCGGCATGCCGGCCATTGCCGTCTATGAGGTGGCGAGCTTCTACAACATGTACGACCTAAGCCCGGTCGGCAAATACAAGTTGACCGTCTGCACCAACTTGCCCTGCGCGCTGTCCGGCGGCGTGCATGCCGCCGACTACCTCAAGGACAAGCTCGGCATCGGCTTCAATGAGACGACCGCCGACGGCAGGTTCACCCTGAAAGAGGGTGAATGCCTGGGCGCCTGCGGCGATGCGCCGGTGCTGCTGGTCAACAACAAGCGGATGTGCAGCTGGATGACGCCCGAACAGATCGACAAGCTTCTCGCGGAGTGCAAGTAATGGCCCTGCTCGGAACCATCAAACCACTGCTGACTACCGGCTGGGCCAAGGGGGACGCCGGCTGGCATCTCCAGGACTACACATCCGGCGGTGGGTACGCGGCGCTGAAGAAGGTCCTCGGCGAGAAGACGGCTCAGGACCAGGTCATCAACGAAGTCAAGAAGTCGGTCCTGCGCGGCCGCGGCGGCGCCGGTTTCCCGACGGGTCTCAAATGGAGCTTCATGCCGCGCGCTTATGCCGGCGACAAGTACGTCGTCTGCAACACCGACGAGGGCGAACCCGGCACCTTCAAGGATCGCGACATCCTGCGCTTCGAGCCGCATGCGGTCATCGAAGGGATGATCATCGCCGCTTATGCCGTCGGCGCCGTGCGCGGCTACAACTACATCCACGGCGAAATCTTCGATATGTACGAGCGCTTCGAGGCGGCTCTCGCCGAAGCGCGCGCCGCCGGACTGCTCGGCAAGAACATCCTCGGGTCCGGCTTCGATTTCGACCTGTTCGCCCATCACGGCTACGGTGCCTATATTTGCGGCGAGGAGTCGGCCCTGCTCGAATCGATCGAGGGCAAGAAGGGTCAACCCCGTTTCAAGCCGCCGTTCCCGGCCAGCTTCGGCCTCTACGGCAGGCCGACGACGATCAACAACACCGAGACCTTCGCGGCAATCCCATACATCCTGCGCATGGGCGGCGACGCCTACCTCGACCTCGGCAAGGCCAACAACGGCGGCACCAAACTGTTTTCGGTTTCCGGCCACGTGAACAAGCCGGGCAACTACGAGGTGCCGATGGGCACGCCCTTCGCGACCTTGCTGGAAATGGCCGGCGGCATGCGCGGCGGGCGCAAGCTCAAGGCCGTGATTCCCGGCGGCTCGTCCTCGCCGGTGTTGCCGGCCGAAGTCATCATGGACTGCACGCTCGACTACGACTCGATCGCCAAGGCCGGCTCGATGCTCGGTTCCGGTGCGGTCATCGTCATGGACGAATCGGTCTGCATGGTCAAGGCGCTGGAGCGCCTGTCCTATTTCTATTTCGAGGAGTCGTGCGGCCAGTGCACGCCCTGCCGCGAAGGCACCGGCTGGCTCTATCGGATCATCCATCGCATCGAACACGGCGACGGCCGCGCCGAGGACCTCGATCTGCTCGGCAGCATTCCCGGCAACATCATGGGCCGCACCATTTGCGCGCTCGGCGACGCCGCAGCGATGCCGGTCAACAGTTTCGTCAAGCACTATCGCCACGAATTCGAATACCACATCAAACACAAGAAATGCCTCGTGGCGCCCGAAGTGCAGCGCGCCGGCAGTTCCTTCTACGTAGGACCGTCATGCTAGAAATCGAAATCGACGGCCGGCGGCTTGCGGTCGACGAGGGCAGTACGATCATGGACGCCACCATGAAGGCGGGGGCCTACGTCCCGCATTTCTGCTATCACAAGAAGCTCTCGATCGCCGCCAACTGCCGGATGTGCCTGGTGCAGGTCGAGAAGGCGCCCAAGCCGCTGCCGGCCTGCGCCACGCCGGTGACCAACGGCATGAAGGTGTTCACACATTCCGAACTGGCCGTCACAGCCCAGAAGAGCGTGATGGAATTTCTGTTGATCAACCATCCGCTCGATTGTCCGATCTGCGACCAGGGCGGCGAATGCCAGTTGCAAGACCTCTCGGTCGGCTACGGTGGCGTCGCATCGCGCTATCGGGAAGAAAAGCGCGTCGTGGCCGACAAGGACCTCGGTCCGCTGGTGGCGACCGACATGACCCGTTGCATCAACTGCACCCGCTGCATCCGCTTCACCCAGGAAATCGCCGGGCTGATGGAGCTGGGCCAGGCCTTCCGCGGCGAACATGCCGAAGTCATGCCCTTTGTCGAACAGACCGTCGATTCGGAGCTGTCCGGCAACATCATCGACCTCTGCCCGGTCGGGGCCCTGACCTCGAAGCCGTTCCGCTTCTCGGCGCGCACCTGGGAACTGGCGCGGCGCCGCTCGGTGAGTCCGCACGACGGTCTGGGCAGCAACCTGATCGTCCAGATCAAACATGACAAAGTCATGCGCGTGCTGCCGCTCGAGAACGAGGACGTGAACGAGTGCTGGCTGTCCGACCGGGACCGGTTTTCCTACGAGGCCCTGAACACCGGGGAGCGCCTGACCCGGCCGATGGTCAAGCAGGGCGGCCAATGGCGCGAAGTGGACTGGAATGTCGCCCTCGATTATGCCGCCCACGCGCTCCAGGACGTCGCCGCGAGCCATGGTTCGGCCGCCATCGGTGCCCTGGCCTCGCCGCAGGCCACGCTGGAGGAATTCTACCTGTTGCAGAAGCTCGTGCGCGGCCTCGGTTCCGACAACGTCGACTTCCGCCTGCGGCAGAGCGATTTCTTGGCCGACCGTCATCGTTGCGGCATTCCCTGGCTGGGAATGCGCGTGACCGAATTGAGCCGCCTCGATCGCGCCCTGGTGATCGGCAGTTTCCTGCGCAAGGACCAGCCCCTGTTTGCCCAGCGCCTGCGCCAGGCGGCCAAGCGCGGCGCCCAGGTCAGCATCATCCACAGCGCCGACGACGATCAGCAGATTCGCCTGCACGCCAGGGCTGTCGCCGCGCCGTCGCAACTGCCCGCCCTGCTGGCCCAGGTGGTGAAGAGCGCCGCCGAGCAGAAGGGCGTGGCCTGCGACGAGACGCTGGCCGGCGTCGCCGTGTCGACGGAAGCCGCAGCCATCGCCGCCAGCCTGCTGTCGGGCGAGCGCAAGGCGGTCTTGCTCGGCAATTTCGCCCAGCAGCACCCGCGGGCGGCGACGCTGCAGGCCTTGGCCGAGCAGCTGGCCCTCATCACCGGCGCCCGCTTTGGCTTTCTCGGCGAGGGCGCCAACAGCGTCGGCGGCTATGTCGCCAACGCCATTCCCTCGGGCGGCGGCCTCGATGCCAAGGGCATGTTGGCGGCACCGCGCCGGGCCTACCTGCTGCTGCACGGCGAAGCCGGCCTCGACTGGGCCGAGCCGGAACTGCTGGCGGGGGCGCTGCGCCAGGCGGCGACGGTCATCGTCATGTCTCCGTTCAAGCAGAGCGCCGCCCTCGAATTTGCCGATGTCATACTGCCGGTGTCGCCCTTTACCGAGACCTCCGGCACCTTCGTCAACACCGAGGGCCGCGTCCAGAGCTTCAATGCCGTGGTCAAGCCGCTGGGCGAGACGCGGCCCGGCTGGAAGGTGCTGCGCGTGCTCGGCAACCTCCTGGGTCTGGACGGATTCCAGCACAACAGCAGCGAACAGGTCTGGATCGAACTCTTCGGCGATAAGCCCGAATTTGCCGGCGGGCTCAACAACTCGGTGGCGGGGCTGCGGATTGATCTGAGCGGCGGTGGCGATGGCGGCCTCGAGCGGATCGCCGACGTGCCTATCCATTTTGCCGATGCCATCGCGCGGCGCGCGCCGAGCCTGCAGCGCACCCGCGACGCGGCGGCGCCGAACGCGCGCCTCAATGCCGCGACCCTGGCGAGACTGGTACTGAACTCCGGCGACCCGGTGCGGGTCCGCCAGGGCGGCGGCGAGGCGCTGCTTACCGCCGAAGTCGATGGCGGCCTGCCCGACGGCTGCGTCCGCATCGCCGCCGGGCATGAGACGACCGCCGGGCTGGCCTCGATGTTCGGCACCGTGAGCGTGGAGCGCGCCTGATGGAAACCCTGTTCCTGCACTTCTTCCAGGGCATCTGGGGTCCTCTCTGGGATCCCCTCTGGTCGGTCGTCAAGCCGGTCTGGCCGCTGATCTGGGTGCTGCTGCAGATCGTCGGCATCCTCATCCCGCTGCTCCTGTCGGTCGCCTATCTGACCTATTTCGAGCGCAAGGTCATCGGCTACATGCACGTCCGCATCGGCCCCAACCGCGTCGGGCCGCTCGGACTCCTGCAGCCGATCGCCGATGCGCTCAAGCTGCTGTTCAAGGAAATCATCACGCCGAGCCGCGCCGACAAGTCCCTCTACTTCTTCGGTCCGGTGCTGGCCATGGCGCCGGCCCTGGCGGTGTGGGTGGTGATTCCCTATGCCGACGGCTGGGTGATGGCCAACATCGATGCCGGCGTGCTGTTCCTGCTGGCGGTCAGTTCGGTCGGCGTCTATGGCAACCTCGTCGCCGGCTGGGCCTCGAACTCCAAGTATCCCTTCCTCGGCGGCCTGCGTTCGGCGGCCCAGATGGTGTCCTACGAAGTGTCCATGGGCATGGCCCTGGTCTGCGTCTTGATGGTGTCGAACAGCCTGAACCTGTCCGAGATCGTCCGCGCCCAGGACAAGGGCATTTTCGCCGGCATGGGCGTGAGCTTCCTGTCGTGGAACTGGCTGCCGCTGCTGCCGATGTTCCTCGTCTACCTGATTTCGGGCGTGGCCGAGACCAACCGTGCCCCGTTCGACGTCGTCGAGGGCGAATCGGAAATCGTCGCCGGCCACATGGTCGAATATTCGGGCATGACGTTCGCGCTGTTCTTCCTCGCCGAATACGCGAACATGATCCTGATTTCGGCGATGACCTCGATCTTCTTCCTCGGCGGCTGGTTGTCGCCGGTCGGCTTCCTGCCCGACGGTTTCGGCTGGCTGGCCTTCAAGATCGCCGCGGTGCTGTTCCTCTTTCTCTGGGCACGCGCCACCTTCCCGCGCTACCGCTATGACCAGATCATGCGCCTGGGCTGGAAGGTGTTCGTGCCGCTGTGCTTCGTGTGGATCCTCGTCGTCGGCCTGTGGATGATGTCGCCGCTGACCCTGTGGAAATAAGGTGACCCCGTGGGCGCGATGAAGGACTTTATCGGCGGTCTGTTCCTCAAGGAACTGGTCAAGGGCATGGCCGTGACCGGGCGCTATTTCTTCGCCCGCAAGATCACGGTGCAGTTTCCCGAGGAGAAGACGCCGCAGAGCAACCGCTTCCGCGGCCTCCACGCGCTGCGCCGTTACCCGAACGGCGAGGAGCGCTGCATCGCCTGCAAGCTCTGCGAGGCGGTCTGCCCGGCCCTGGCCATCACCATCGAATCGGCCGAGCGCGAGGACGGCAGCCGGCGCACCACGCGCTATGACATCGACCTGACCAAGTGCATCTTCTGCGGCTTCTGCGAGGAAGCCTGCCCGGTCGATGCGATCGTCGAGACGCGGGTCCTCGAATACCACGGCGAGACGCGCGGCGATCTCTATTACACCAAGCAGATGCTGCTCGCGGTCGGCGACAAGTACGAGGCGCAGATCGCCGCCGATCGCGATCAGGATGCCAAATTCCGGTAAGCGACGATGGAATTTACCACCTACGTTTTCTACCTGCTGGCCGGAATCCTGGTGCTGGCCGGCCTGCGCGTCATCACCGCGCGCAATCCCGTCCATGCCGTGCTCTACCTGGTGCTGGCCTTCTTCACCTCGGGGGCCCTATGGATCCTGCTGCAGGCCGAATTCCTCGCCATCGCCCTGATCATGGTCTATGTCGGCGCGGTGATGGTGCTGTTCCTGTTCGTCGTCATGATGCTCGACATCAATATCGAGCGCCTGCGCGAGGGCTTCTGGAACAACCTGCCCCTAAGCATCGTCATCGGCCTGCTGATGGTCGTCGAAATGGGTATCGTGCTCGGCGGCCGCCAATTCGGCCTCGAGACGCTGCCGGCGCCGGAGGCCCATGCGGCCGGTTACAGCAACACCAAGGAACTCGGGCGCTTGCTGTTCACCGAATACGCCTACCCCTTCGAACTCGCCTCGGTGATCCTGCTGGTGGCGATCATCGCCGCCGTCGTGCTGACCCTGCGCAAGCGCAAGGACACCAAGTACCAGCGCGCCGCCGACCAGCTCGCCGTCAGGCGCAACGACCGCCTGCGCATCGTCGCCATGGCCACCGAAAAGGATGTGCCGGCCGAGACGAGCGTCGAACAGGGAGGGAAATGAGATCATGCTGTCGCTGTCCCATTACCTGATCCTCGGCGCCATCCTGTTTGCCATCGGCATCGTCGGCATCTTCCTCAACCGGAAGAACCTGATCGTGCTGCTGATGGCCATCGAATTGATCCTGCTGGCGGTCAATACCAACTTCGTCGCCTTCTCGCACTACCTCAACGACCCGGCCGGCCAACTGATGGTGTTCTTCATCCTGACGGTGGCCGCGGCCGAGTCGGCGATCGGCCTGGCCATCCTGGTGGTGCTGTTCCGCAACCTGTCCACCATCCACGTCGACGACCTCGACAGCCTGAAGGGATAAGGCCGTAACGATGGATATGCACACGCTCTACCTGATCGTCCCGCTGGCGCCCCTGGCCGGCGCCCTCGTCGCCGGCCTGTTCGGCAAATCGATCGGCCGCAGCGGCGCCCATTGGGTGACGATCCTCGGCGTCCTCGCCTCCTTCGTCGCCTCTGTGGTCATCTTCGAGGACGTCATGCGGCCCGATTACAAGACGTTCAACGACGGCGTCTACACCTGGATGGTAACGGGGGGCCTGAAGCTCGAGATCGGTTTCCTCATCGACCGCCTGACGGTGATGATGATGTTGGTCGTCAGCTTCGTCTCGCTGATGGTGCATATCTACACCATCGGCTACATGGCCGACGATCCCGGTTACCAGCGCTTCTTCAGCTACATCTCGTTGTTCACTTTCTCGATGCTGATGCTGGTGATGGCGAACAACTTCCTGCAGCTGTTCTTCGGCTGGGAAGCGGTGGGCCTCGTCTCCTACCTGCTGATCGGCTTCTGGTACACGCGGCCGACGGCGATCTACGCCAACCTCAAGGCCTTCCTGGTCAATCGCGTCGGCGACTTCGGCTTCCTCCTGGGGCTGGGACTGATCGCCGCCTATGCCGGCTCGCTCGACTACGCCCAGGTCTTCGCCAAGGCCAAGGATCTCTCGGCCCTGACCGAGACCGTCACCGGCTGGCCGCTGCTGACGGCCATCTGCATCGGCCTGTTCGTCGGCGCCATGGGTAAGTCGGCGCAGTTTCCGCTGCACGTCTGGCTGCCCGATTCGATGGAAGGCCCGACCCCGATCTCGGCCCTGATCCACGCCGCGACCATGGTGACGGCCGGCATCTTCATGGTGACGCGGATGTCGCCGCTGTTCGAACTCTCCGAGACGGCCCTGTCCTTCGTCATGGTGATCGGCGCCATCACCGCGCTGTTCATGGGCTTCCTCGGCGTCGTGCAGAACGACATCAAGCGCGTCGTGGCTTATTCGACGCTGTCCCAGCTCGGCTACATGACCGTGGCATTGGGCGCCTCGGCCTATTCGGTGGCGGTCTTCCACCTGATGACCCACGCCTTTTTCAAGGCGCTGCTGTTCCTCGGCGCCGGCTCGGTGATCATCGGCCTGCACCACAACCAGGACATGCGCTGGATGGGCGGCCTGCGCAAATATATGCCGATCACCTGGATCACCTCGCTGGTCGGATCGCTGGCCCTGATCGGCTTTCCCTTCATGTCGGGGTTCTATTCGAAGGATTCGATCATCGAGGCGGTGGCCCTGTCGCATACCCCCGGCCACGGCTTCGCCTATTTCGCCGTCGTGGCCGGTGTCTTCGTCACCGCCTTCTATTCATTTCGCATGTACTTCATGGTCTTCCACGGCGAGGAACGCTACCACCACGCGCCTCACGACGAGCACGACCACGGCGGCCATGACGACGAACATCACGGCGCCAAGCCGCACGAGTCGCCCTGGGTGGTCTGGCTGCCGCTGGTCCTGCTGGCCATTCCGTCCGTGGTCATCGGCTATCTGACCGTAGGGACCATGCTGTTCGGCGACTATTTCGGCAGCTCCGTCTTCATCGCGCCCGACCACCACGCCCTGGCGCACATGAGCGAGGAATTCCGCGGGCCGCTCGAGAAGGCCCTGGAAGGCTTCACCGCCCTGCCGTTCGTCCTGGCCATGTCCGGCGTCGTCCTGGCCTGGTTCTTCTACCTCAAGCGTCCCGACATTCCGGCCAAAATCGCCCAGGCTTTCAAGCCTGTCTACACGCTGCTCGACAACAAGTATTACTTCGACAAGTTCAACGAGATCGTCTTCGCCGGCGGTGCCCGGCTGATCGGCCGCGGCCTGTGGAAGGGCGGCGACCAGGGCATCATCGACGGCATCGCCGTCAATGGTTCGGCGCGGCTGGTCGGCTCGGTCGCCGGCCTGGTTCGGCTGTTCCAGACCGGCCGCATCTACCAGTATGCATTCACGATGATCATCGGCCTGCTCGTGCTGTTGATGGCCTGGTCCAACCGCTTCTGACGAACGACCGATAGGAAAGCTGCGAATGAGTTTCCACCTGCTTAGCCTGGCCATCTGGGTGCCCGTCATCGGCGCCCTGGTCGTTCTCGCCACCGGGTCCGACCGCAACGCCGGGGTGGCCCGCTGGGTGGCGCTGGCGACGGCGGTGCTCGGCTTCCTGGTGACGATACCGCTCTACACTGGCTTCTCGACGGCGAGCGCCGACATGCAGTTCGTCGAGCAAATGCCCTGGATTCCACGCTTCAACATCGAGTACCTGCTCGGCGTCGACGGCATCTCGGTGCTGTTCATCCTCCTCAACAGCTTCATCACCGTGCTGGTGGTGATCGCCGGCTGGAAGGTCATCGAGGACAAGGTCGCCCAGTACATGGCCGCCTTCCTGATCATGTCGGGCCTGATGAACGGCATCTTCTGCGCCCTCGACGCCATCCTGTTCTACGTCTTCTTCGAGGCCTCGCTGATCCCGATGTACATCATCATCGGCATCTGGGGCGGTCCCAACCGGGTCTACGCGGCCTTCAAGTTCTTCCTGTTCACCCTGCTCGGCTCGCTGCTGATGCTGATCGCGCTGATCTACCTGTTCCTCGAATCGGGCGGCAGCTTCAGCATTCTCGAATGGCATCATCTGCCGCTGCCGATGCTGCCGCAGGTGCTGCTGTTTCTCGCCTTCCTGATCGCCTTCGCCGTCAAGGTGCCGATGTGGCCGGTGCATACCTGGCTGCCCGACGCCCACGTCGAGGCGCCGACCGGCGGCTCGGTGGTGCTGGCGGCGATCATGCTGAAGCTCGGCGCCTACGGCTTCGTCCGCTTCTCGCTGCCGATCGCTCCCGACGCCAGCCACGAACTGTCCGGCCTGATGATCGCCCTGTCGCTGATCGCCGTGATCTACATCGGCTTCGTCGCCCTGGTCCAGGCCGACATGAAGAAGCTGATCGCCTATTCGTCGATTTCGCACATGGGCTTCGTGACGCTGGGCTTCTTCATCTTCAACCAGATCGGCGTCGAAGGCGCGCTGGTGCAGATGATTTCCCACGGTTTCGTTTCCGGCGCGATGTTCCTCTGCGTCGGCGTCGTCTATGACCGCATGCACAGCCGGCAGATCGCCGACTACGGCGGTGTCGTCAATACCATGCCGAAGTACGCCGCCTTCTTCATGCTCTTCGCCATGGCCAATTCCGGCCTGCCGGCGACCTCGGGCTTCGTCGGCGAATTCATGGTCGCGCTGGGCGCCATCAAGTACAACTTCTGGGTCGGCTTCGCCGCCGCCACGACCCTGGTGCTCGGCGCCGCCTACACCTTGTGGATGTACAAGCGGGTGGTTTTCGGCGCCGTCGCCAATTCCCGCGTCGCGACGCTGACCGACCTCGACGCGCGCGAAACGCTGGTCCTCGGGCTGCTGGCGATCAGCGTCCTGTGGATGGGCATCTACCCTTTCCCGGTCACCGACGTCATGCACGCGTCAGTCGACAACCTGCTCAAGCACGTGGCGGCGAGCAAGCTGCTGTAGCCGAGACCCGAAAAAGCGATGAACAATTTCGTCACGCCCGACTTCTATCCCGCCGCCCCCGAGCTGTTCCTGCTGCTGATGGCCTGCGGCATCGTGCTCGTCGACGTCTTCCTGTCCCAGGCGCAGCGCTGGCTGACCGCCGCCCTGACCTACGCCACCCTGATCGGCTGTGCCTTCATCACCGTGGCCACGACGGACAGCCAGACCGTGCTGACCTTCGGCAACATGTTCGTCGACGATACCCTCGGCGACGTCCTCAAGCTGTTCCTCTATTCGTCGGTGGTCATCGTGCTCGTCTACAGCCGCGACTACCTGCGCGACCGCGACCTCGACAAGGGCGAGTTCTACCAGCTGGTGCTGTTCGCGACGCTGGGCATGATGGTCATGATCTCGGCGGCGCACTTCCTTACCATGTACCTCGGCCTCGAGCTGATGTCGCTGTCGCTTTACGCCCTGGTGGCGATCGACCGCGATTCGGCCAGGGCCACCGAGGCGGCGATGAAGTATTTCGTGCTCGGCGCGCTGGCCTCCGGGCTGCTCCTCTACGGTATGTCGATGGTCTACGGCGGCAGCGGCACGCTGGAAATCGGCGGCGTCATGCAGCAGCTCTCGCACGGCGCGGCGGACCGCACCGTGCTGCTGTTCGGGCTGGTGTTCATCGTCGCCGGCGTGGCCTTCAAGCTCGGCGTGGTGCCCTTCCACATGTGGATTCCCGACGTCTATCACGGCGCCCCGACGGCGATCACACTGTTCATAGCCTCGGCACCCAAGCTGGCGGCCTTTGCCATGGCCTTGCGCCTGCTGGTCTATGGTCTGTTCGACTTGTCCGATCAGTGGCAGACCATGCTGGTGGTGATGGCCATGCTGTCGATCGGTATCGGCAACCTCGCCGCCATCGCCCAGACCAACCTGAAGCGCATGCTCGCCTATTCGGCAATCTCGCACATGGGCTTCATGCTGCTTGGCTTGATGAGCGGCGTCTCCGGGGGCCGCCCCGACCCCAACATGATGGTCAATGCCTACAGCTCGGCGATGTATTACACCGTGGCCTACGTGCTGATGTCGCTGGGTTCCTTCGGCGTCATCCTGCTGCTGTCGCGCGTCGGTTACGAGGCCGAGAACCTCGAGGACTTCAAGGGCCTCAACAAGCGCAGCCCGTGGTTCGCCTTCATCATGCTGGTGCTGATGTTCTCGATGGCCGGCGTGCCGTTCTTCGTCGGCTTCTTCGCCAAGCTCTCGGTCCTGACGGCGGCCGTCAGAGCCGGCTACGTCGAGGTCGCCGTCGCCGCGGTGATGTTCTCGCTGGTCGGCGCCTACTACTATCTGCGCGTCGTCAAGCTGATGTACTTCGATGCGCCGACCGACGCGGCGCCCATCGCCGCCAGCCTCGACATGCGCGTGCTGCTCTCCGCCAACGGCCTCGCCGTCGCGCTGCTGGGCGCCTTCCCGCAGACCATCATGGCCCTGTGCGACCAGGCGATGGTGCGATCGCTCTAAGCCGTCGCCCGGCCCGCAATCCTCGCCGCGGCCATGCTCGACGCCGACCTGATCGAAACCGAGATCGACAGCGCCGAGGTCTATAAGGGCCAGCTGTTGCACGCCTACTCGGACCGCGTGCGGCTGCCCGATGGCCAGGAGTCGACGCGCGAATACGTCCGTCATCCCGGCGCAGTACTGGTTCTCGCCCTGCTCGACAACGGCCGGCTGCTGCTCGAGCGCCAGTTTCGCTACCCGCTGCGGCGGGTCTTTCTCGAGCTTCCCGCCGGCAAGATCGATCCGGGCGAGCCCCATCTCGACGCGGCCCGCCGCGAACTGCGCGAGGAGACCGGCTACAAGGCCAGGAACTGGCGGCACATCGCCACCCTCCATCCCTGCATCGGCTACTCCGACGAGCACATCGAGATATTCCTCGCCCGGGAGCTGATCTACGTCGGCCACCAGCGCGACCACAACGAGTTTCTCGAAATCATCGAAATCTCGCTCGCCGACGCCATCGCCTCGGTGCATGACGGCGACATCAGCGACGGCAAGACCATCGCCGGCCTGTTCTGGGCGGAGAAGATTTTCTCCGGCGCCTGGCCGATTCCGGCATAAAATGGAGCCACTGCGCCCCGCGGCGACACGGCGGCGGCGCTGACCAGGAGGAGATAATGGGCGCCGCTCCCGAGCCGCGTGCCCACAGCGAGGCCGACACCGCGGAAGGCAACGTCACGCTGCAGGCGCTGCACGTTCTCGCGGAAGTCACCGCCGACCTCGTCGACGAGGACGACGTCGAGGAACTGCTCGGCCGCTTCCTCACCACCATGATCCGCCTCGCTGGCGCCAACGCCGGCGTCGTCCGCGTGCTGACCGCCGACGGCCGCTACCTGCGCCTGGTCGGTGCCCGCGGCCTGCCGCCCGAGGTCGTCGAGGCGGAGCGTCTGGTGCCGCTCGATTGCGGCCTCTGTGGCAATGCCGTGCGGGAGAACCGGGTCGGCTTCGAGATCGATCTGAGTTCCTGCGCCCGGACCACCGCCAAGGACTATTTCGTCAGCAGCTGCCAGGCAATGGTGGTCGTGCCGCTGCAATGCCGCGGCGCGCTGCTCGGCACCTACAACCTGTTCCTGCCGGACGCCTTCGAGCTGCCGGAAGAGGTCGTGCTGCTGTTCCCGTCGATCGGCGAGCACCTCGGCATGGCCCTGGAAAACGCCCGCCTCAAGCGCGAGAACCTGCGCATCGCGCTGATGAACGAACGGCAGATGATGGCCGCCGAGGTGCACGATTCACTGGCCCAGACGCTGGCCTACATGAAGATGCGGGTGGCATTGCTGCAGGATGCGCTGGGCGACGACGGCCCCGCCGCAAAATATGCTTCCGACATAGGACAGGCGCTCGACGAAGCCTATGGCGGGCTGCGCCAGCTGCTCTCCCAGTTCCGCAACCGGATGGACCCGATGGGCCTGCTGCCGGCCCTGGACCGTCTCGCGGCGGCCTTCCGCGACCGCAGCGGCATCGATCTCGACTATGTCAATCGCATCGTCGACCTGCGCCTCACGGCGGACCAGGAAGTCCAGGTCTATTACATCGTCCAGGAAGCGCTGGCCAACGTCGGCCGCCATTCCGGAGCCACCTGCGCGCGGCTGCTGCTGGAGGCCGACGGCGACCACTACGTCGTCATCGTCGAGGATAACGGCAAGGGCGGGCAGGGCTACTTCGCTATCGCCAACCCGGTCGCCGGCTTCGAGGAGCACCCGCAGCTGCGCGACCACCTCGGCCTGTCGATCATGCGCGATCGGGCGCAGAAGATCGGCGGCCGCATCGAAGCGGCCAATCTGCCCGGCGGCGGCTTCCGCGTCCGCCTGAAGTTCCCGCCGAGCGCCGGGGGCGGGACATGAACGGCGCCCCGATCCGCGTCCTGCTGGTCGACGACCACACGCTGTTCCGCAAGGGCCTGGCGGAGTTGCTCGAACAGCAGGCAGCGATCAGCGTCGCCGGCATCGCCGGCAACGGCGAGGATGCCATGCGCCTGCTCGCCGAAACCCGTCCCGACGTCGTCATCGTCGACCTCAACATGCCTCCCCATGGCGGCATCGCGCTGCTGCGCAGCATACGCGGCGAGGGCTGGCACGGACCGGTGCTGATCCTCACGGTCAGCGATGCCGAGGAGGACCTGGCCAATGCCATGCGCAGCGGCGCCCAGGGTTACCTGCTGAAGGACATGGAGCCCGACGACGTCGTCGATGCCGTGCAGCGGGCGGTTCGCGGCGAGACCGTGGTGGCCCCGGCGATGACCTTGAAACTCGTGAACCTGCTGCAGGGCGGCGGTCCCGGCACGGCGCGGGAGAATGCGCTGCGCCAGCTGACCGCCCGGGAGCGGCAAATACTCGACTACCTGGCCCAGGGCCTTTCGAACAAGGCCATCGCCCGGGTGCTCGACATCAGCCACGACACGGTCAAGCTGCACGTCCGCCATATCCTGGCCAAACTCAACCTGACCTCGCGCGTCGAGGCGGCGGTCTTCGCCGTAGAGCACAAGACTGCCGCGCAGGGTCGCCGGCAGTAGCGCGCCCAGCTGTAGGAACGGCCCGCCGTGAAGGGCGGTCTTCCGTGCGGATAATGGCCGCTGTGGCAGCCATTTGCACCGTCAGGCCGTCAGCGCCGCCCGCGCTTCGAACCAGGACAGTTTTTCCCTGAGCCTGACCACCTCGCCGACGATGATCAGCGTCGGCGCCTTGAGCCGGGCCGCTTCGGCGAGGCCGGGCAGGGTCGCCAGCGTCCCGCTGACGGTGCGCTGGTTGGTCGTCGTGCCCTGCTGGATGATGGCCGCCGGCCAGTCGCCGGGCAGGCCATGGGCGATCAACTGGCGGCAGAGCTCGCCCAAGCCGTGCAGGCCCATGTACACGACGACAGTCTGGCGGCGACGGGCGAGGCCTTGCCAGTCGAGGTTCATGGTGCCGTCCTTGAGATGCCCGGTGACGAAGACGCAGGCCTGCGAATAGTCGCGGTGGGTCAGCGGAATTCCGGCATAGGAGGCGCAGCCGGCGGCGGCGGTGACGCCCGGCACGACTTCGAAAGGCACGTGGTGCCGGGCGAGGATTTCGGCCTCCTCGCCGCCGCGGCCGAAGATGTAGGGGTCGCCGCCCTTGAGCCGCACGACGCGCTGGCCGGCCTGCGCCAGGCGCACCAGCAGCAGGTTCAGTTCGTCCTGGGGCAGGGCGTGCTGGCCGCGTTGCTTGCCGGCATAGTGGCGCCGCGCGGCCTCGGGTGCCAGGTCGAGGATGGCCGGTGCGACGAGGTGGTCATAGACGATGCAGTCGGCCTCGGCGAGCAGGCGTGCGGCGCGCAGTGTCAGCAGTTCCGGATCGCCGGGGCCAGCGCCGATCAGGTAAACGGTGCCGGCCCTGGCCGGGCCGTGAGTCGGCGGATGTACGGAGAAGGGCATCGGGCGGTCCACGTAGGCGGAATGGGTATGTTACGCCGCTCGACCGCCGCCGCAACCGCCGCAGTTCGGCGTGCGGCAGCCCGGCTTCGGCGCCTCGGCCTGGGGGTTGAGGAAGACGAACTGGAATTCGCCGCGGTGCAATTCGACGAAGTCGAGCGTCGCGCCGTCGAGCAGTTCGCGGCTGGGCGGGGCGATCAGCACGACGACCCCGGCGCTGACGACTACCTCATCGTGTTCTCGCTCCTCGTCGAAGCCCATGCCGTAAACGATCTCGCCGTCGTCGCCGTATTTGGCGGCGACCCGCAGCAGCGGCGGATCGGGCAATTCGGCCTGGCTGCGGGCGGCGCGCAGGATATGCTCGGCGGCGCTGGCGGTCAGGGTGAACATGCGGCGTTTTCCTTAGGCCGGCTGGCCGCCAAGCAGCTGCGCGCGAAGCGCACGAACTTCGCCGGCCAGTCGCAGCCGGCGCTGCTGCGCAGATGGGTATAGGAGGCCAGCAGGTTCTTGTAGACGATGCCGTCGCGCTTACCGTCGATGCCGTGGCCGCGGCTCATGGTGTAGGCGTAGCGGGTGGTGGCGGGCAGGTTGTCGAGGCTCGAGTAGTGGAATTCGTGGGCATGGAGCAGCGGCACCTCGTCGCCGTCGCGCCGCCAGGGATGCTCGGCCGTCGGCGACAGGGCGACGTAGCCGCGGCCGACCGGCCGCTCGTGCATGACGACATCGCCGGCTATGGCGCCGACCATGCGCCGCGTCCGCCCCTGCCAGGAAATCGAGCGCGCCAGGTACATCAGGCCGCCGCACTCGGCATAGGCTGGCAAGCCGCCCTCGATGGCCGCGAGAATGTCGCCGCGCAGGCCGGCATTGGCTTCGAGGCCGTCGCTGAAGCATTCCGGAAAGCCGCCGCCGATGAACAGCGCGTCGGCGGCCGGCAGGCGGGCGTCGTGCAGGGTATCGAAGGAAACCAGCTCGGCGCCGGCGGCACGCAGCGCGTCGATGTCGTCGGCATAATAGAAGCCGAAGGCGGCATCGCGGGCGACGGCGATGCGCAGCGGCGGCTCGGCACTGCCGCGCAGCGGCAGCGGCCGGACCAGCGGCGCCGCGGTCCGGGTCAGGGCGAGCAGCCGTTCCATATCCACCTGTTCGGCCACCAGCGCGGCGATGCCAGTGACATGTGCTGCGGCGGCCGCGCTCTCGTTGGCCGGCATCAGGCCGAGGTGGCGTTCGACCAGCGCCAGGCGCGGGTCGTCCTGGATCGCGCCGAGCACCGGGACCTCGGTGTAGTGTTCGATGACGGCGCGCAGCTTGGCCTCGTGGCGGCGGCCGCCGAGCTTGTTGAGGATGACGCCGGCGATCCGCAGCTCGCGGTCGAAGGCTTGGTAGCCGAGGATCAGCGGGGCGATGCCGCGCGTCATGCCGCGGGCATCGAGAACGAGGATCACCGGCAGATCGAGCAGGCGCGCCAGGGCCGCGTTGCTGTTGCTGCCGTGCAGGTCGAGGCCGTCGTAGAGCCCCTTGTTCCCCTCGACCAGGCAGACCTCGGCGTCGTGGCCGTGGCGGGCGAACTGCGCCTGGAGTTCGGCATCGGGCGAAATCCAGAAATCGAGGTTGCGGCAGGCGCGGCCGGCGGCCAGCCCGAGCCACAATGGATCGATATAGTCCGGCCCCTTCTTGAAGGGCTGCACGGCCAGGCCGCGGCCGCGCAGGGCGGCGGCGAGGCCGATGCTGACCGTCGTCTTGCCGGAAGACTTGTGGGCTGCCGAAACCAGGAAACGCTGCATCGTCCCTCCGCGTAGCCGTGAGCGCCGTGCGCCGGATCAGTCGGTGAGGCCGGCCGCCGATTCGAGCTGATGCAGGTCGTCCTGGGGCAGGAAGCGCAGGACCCGGACGCCGATCGTCGTCGCCATGAAGGCGATGCCGATGCCGCCCAGGCCGAGCAGGATCTCCGGCAGGCTGGGCGTGTAGTGATCGACTTGGCCGTCGAAGAAGCTGCTGCTCGCCGCCATGCCGGGGAAGATCTCCAGCGGGTAGGCCTGTCCGCCGATGATGAAGACATAAAGCAGGCAGAAGGCGCCGACGATCACCAGCGCCGAGGCCAGCATCACCGAGCCGCGCCGCGAGGCCAGGGCGGGCGTGTAGATGATGGCCAGCGGCAGCAGCGTGCCGAGCAACAGATAGCCGCCCCAGAACAGCGCCGGGAATTCGCCGCCGTCGAAGAGGATGAAGCTCTCGAAGCCGGTCTGCTTGGCGAAATAGGCGTTCGTCATGTGATAGACGGCGACGAAATAGAACACCGCGGCGACGAAGGTGCCGAGCAGGTTCTTCATGCGGCGGCGCACGGCGCGGTGCAGGACCATGCCGTTCCACCAGAACATGGCCTTCTGCACGATCATGAACACGGCCAGGCCCCAGGCGAAGGACATGATGATGAACATCGGTGCCAGCAGCGCCGAGTTGTAGGCCTGGCGGGCCACCAGGAAGCCGAAGATGGAGCCGGTGCCGGTGGTCAGCAGCAGGCGCCAGAAGAAGGCGGCGAAGCCGGCATATTTCGCATAGGGATTCATCCGCCGTTCCATCAGTGTCCACAGGTACACGCCGACGATGGCGAACATGCCGGGATAGAGGATCACGTTCCAGCCGAACACCGAGCTCGGGTTGAAGTGGGTCATGGCCACGATCAGGCGATCGGCGCGGCCGAGGTCGAGCATGATCACCGCCAGGCCGCCGGCCAGCATGCCGATGCAGAGCAGGCCGGAGAGCGGCGCCCGCGGCTTGTACATGACCTTGCCGAATACCGAGCCGATCGAGGCGACGTTGAGCACGCCGGAGGCGGCGACGATCAGGAATATGGCAAAGACATGCGGCATGCCCCAGACGATCTGGTTCGACATGCCGGTGACGACGTGGCCGTGGTGCTCCATGTAGTACGCGGCGGCGAGGCCGATGGCGGTCACCGCGGCGCCGATCGCGGCCAGCACGTAGAACGAGCGTTCCTCGCCGCGGGAGTGGGGGGTCAGCATCATGACATTCAGATTCCCTGGTAACGGACGCCGGGATCGAGGCGCAGGTCGGCGCGGACCTGGGTCGTCGCCACGGCGGCGATGCGTCTGGCGATGTCGCTGGCCGGGTCGTTGAGGTCGCCGAAGCTCATCGCCTGGTGCGGACAGGCCTCGACGCAGGCCGGCTTCAGGCCGCGGTCGACGCGCTGCACGCACATCGTGCAGCCCTCGACGCAGCCCTTGCCGCGCGGCACCTCGGGGTTCTGCTGGTGCAGATCCTCGTGGACGAAGGAACGGGCCTTGTAGGGACAGGCCATCATGCAGTAACGGCAGCCGATGCAGATGTGGCGGTCGACCAGGACGATGCCGTCGGCCCGCTTGAACGATGCGCCGGTCGGGCAGACATCGACGCAGGGCGGATTGGCGCAGTGTTGGCACATCATCGGCAGCGAGGTGTGGTGGCCGCTCTTCAGGTCCGTCAGTTCGATCTTGCGGATCCACTGCGACTGCTGGCGGACGTTGCCGCCGGCCTCGGTGGCGCCGATATGGTTCTCCGTGGCGCAGGCCTTGACGCATTCGGTGCAGCCGTCGGCGCATTTCGTGGTGTCGACCAGCATGCCCCAGCGCACCTTGTTCGAGGCGCCGTCGAGGCCGCCGGCCGTGGAAATCTCGATCAGGCGGATGCCGGGGGCCAGGGCGACGAAGCCGAGGCCCGCGGCCGCAGCTTTCACGCCTGCGCCGAGGAAGTTGCGCCGCGAATTGTCGGGAGTCCGGTCGTTCATGGCCTGGTCGCTCCGGCGGCGGCGATGCCGGTCTGCGGCTGGTGGCACTCGAAGCAGTCGAGCTTCACCGCCGCGTAGGCGTGGCAGCCCTGGCAGAAGTTGCCGTCGCCGCCGAGCACCGAGCCGGTCTTCTTGCTGGCGTGGCATTCGATGCAGCCGTTGAGGCTGACCTTGGCGCCGCGCTGGCCGAGGCGCAGCGTCTTGTCGCGCTGGTGCTTGAGCATCTCCATGTGGTTGCGCCGCATTTCCTCCGCCGGCGCCACGCAATGGCCGGGATTCTCGATGACCACCTGGGGCTTGGGCACGCCGTCGGCGGCCGCTGCCGACAGGGCGGTGGCGGCCAGGGCGAGGCAGGCGAAGCGAAGGGCGCGTCGCAACATGTCGTGGTGCGCCTTACTCGCCGAGGCCCATCTGGATGTAGCCGGTCGGACAGACGTCGCGGCAGATGTGGCAGCCGATGCATTTGTCGTAATCGGTGGCGACGTAGCGGCCGGTGCTGGTCTCGCTCTTCTTGACCTTGTAGACGGCGGTCTGCGGGCAATAGACGACGCAGTTGTCGCACTCGAAGCACATGCCGCAACTCATGCAGCGCTTGGCTTCGGCGATCGCCGCGGCCTCCTCGAGGGATTCCAGCCTTTCCTCGAAATTGCCCAGCGCCGACTCCTTGTTCAGGGTGATGATCTTGCGCTTGTTGCGCGCCGTGTATTGGAAATGGCCGAGGAACAGCTCCTCGTGGGCGATGACGTAGCGCTCGGAGCGGTTCTCGAAGTTGTGGATGGCGCCGCGGCTGGCGTCGGTGCCGCGCAGCGGTTCGTGGATTTCGCCGACTTCGAGGCCGCGCTCGATCATCTTGCGTTGCAGGTCGAAGGCATGGACGTCGATCTTCGGCCGGCGCTCCGGGTCCTCGCCGCGCAGGAAGCGGTCGATGCCTTCGGCGGCGATCGAGCCGTGGCCGATGGCGGTGGTCAGGAGGTGAGGCCGGATCACATCGCCGCCGGCGAAGGTGCCGGGCTTGCCGGCGACCTGGTAGTTCTTGTCGGTGCCGACGGCGCCCTTGCCGTTGTTGAATTCCTCGAGGCCGGTGAAATCGACGGCCTGGCCGATCGCCGAGACGATCAGGTCGGCTTCGATGTCGATTTCGCTGCCTTCGATCATCTTGATCTCCAGCCTGGGCCCGATGAACTTGGCCTCGCACTTGGCGACGCGCAATGCCGTGGCGCGGCCCGTGGCGTCCTTGACGACCGCCACCGGGGCGTAGCTGCCGCGGATGTGGATGCCTTCGGCCTCGGCCTGCTCGATTTCGTGCTTGTTGGCCTGCATCTTGTCGATGCCGAACACCGAGGTCAGCGTCACGTCGGCGCCCTGCTTGGCGGATATGTCGGCGACATCGTGGGCCATGTGGCCCGCGATGGCCTTCTCCAGGTCGCCCGGCTTGGCGTGGCCGATGTGTCCGAGGCGGCGCGCCACCGTGGCGACGTCGATCGAGGTGTCGCCGCCGCCGACCACCACGACGCGCTTGCCGACGTGCTGCAGACGGCCGTCATTGAAGGCCTTGAGGAAGGCCGTAGCGGTGACGACGTTCGGTGCGGCACCGTCGGCGATCGGCAGCGCCCGGCCGGCCTGGGCGCCCATGCCGAGAAAGACGGCGTCATAGTCCTGGCGGATCTGCTCGAGCGTGACGTCGGTGCCGATGCGCGTCTTCATCCGCGTCTTGACGCCGAGGTCGAGGATGCGCTGGATCTCGGCGTCGAGCACCTCGCGCGGCGTGCGGAAGCCCGGGATGCCGTAGCGCATCATGCCGCCGAGAAACTCGTGTTCGTCGAAAATGGTAATGTCATGGCCGCGGCGGGCCAGCTGGTAGGCGCAGGAGAGGCCGGCCGGTCCGCCGCCGATGATCGCCACCTTCTTGCCGGTGGCCGCGGCCGGGGCGGCGAACTTCAGCTGCTTGCTGATCGCCCACTCGCCGATATAGTGCTCGACGGAATTGATGCCGACATGGTCCTCGACTTCGTTGCGGTTGCAGCCGGTCTCGCAGGGCGCCGGGCAGACGCGGCCCATTACCGAGGGGAAGGGATTGGCGTCGCTCAGGCGGCGGAAGGCGTATTCCTGCCAGGCGATCGGCTTGCCGTCGGCGCCAAGGGCACCCGTTGGCGGCTTCTCGATGCCGCGGACGATGTTCAGGTAGCCGCGGATGTCCTCGCCGGCCGGGCAACTGCCCTGGCAGGGCGGCGTCGATTGCACGTAGGTCGGGCACTTGTGGGTCCAGCTGGCCGAGAAGATCTGCTCCTGCCAGCGGCTGACCCGGCTGTCACCGTCCTTGTAGCGGCGGAAGCTCAGCTTTTCGGTCTGGGTTGCTGTGGTCGCGGACATGGTTTGTCTCCGTTGTGTTCTAGTGTTCGTTGCCGAGTCGGATCGCGCTGCTGACCAGCTGGTGCACGCCGCCGACCATGCTCATCTTGAAGCCGTAGTAGGGCAGGACCTTGGTGAATTGCGCCTTGCAGATGGCGCAGATGGTGGCCATGAAATTGACCCCCTGCTCGTCGGCGACGCGCTGCAAGGCCTCCATCCGCGGGAGGGCTCCCTTGACGCGCAGGTCGAGCAGGTCGTCGGTCAGCAGGCCGCCGCCGCCGCCGCAGCAGAAGGTCTTCTCGCGGGTGGTGTCGGGCGACATCTCGACGAACTTGTTGGCTACCGCGCGGATGATGGCGCGGGGAATCTCGAACTGGCCGCCGGCCAGGTCGCCCATGCGCGAGCCGCGGGCGACGTTGCACGAATCGTGGAAGGTGACGATGCGCTGATCGTTGGCTTCCTTGTCGAACTTCAGGCGGCCCTGCCCGATCAGATCCCAGGTCACTTCGCAGATGTGGGCGGGCTGCTTGTAGCGGTGATCGAGCTGGCTCTGCAACTGAATCGCGAAGGGATCGTCGGCGCCCGCGCCGATGCCGGTCAGCGTATTCCAGAACGAGTAGGCGACGCGCCAGGCGTGGCCGCATTCGCCGACGACGATGCGCTTGACGCCCAGTTCCAGCGCCGCTTCGCGGACCCGCAGGGCGATCTTGCGCAACTGTTCGTAATTGCCGATGAACATGCCGAAGTTGCCGGCCTCCGAGGCCTTCGTGGACAGCGTCCAGCTAATGCCGGCGGCATGAAAGACCTTGCCGTAGCCGATCAGGCTCTCGATGTGCGGTTCGGCGAAGAAGTCGGCCGAGGGCGTCACCAGCAGCACCTCGGCGCCCTGCACGTCGAGCGGGTAGCGGACGGCTACGCCGGTATCCTCCTTGACGTCCTCTTCCAGGCCCTCCAGGGTGTTCTCCAGCGCCGGGCCGGGCAGGCCGAGGTTGTTGCCGATCTTGTGCACCTTGCCGATGATTTCGTTCGAATACTTCTGGCCGTAGCCGATCGAAGCGAGGATTTCGCGGCCGGCCATGGTCACTTCGGCGGTGTCGATGCCGTAGGGACAGAACACCGAACAGCGGCGGCACTCGGAGCACTGGTTGTAGTACGAGTACCACTCGTCGAGCACGTCGCGGCTCAGGTCGCGGGCGCCGACGAGCTTGGGGAAGAGCTTGCCCGGCAGGGTGAAATAGCGGCGATAGACCGAGCGCATCAAGTCCTGGCGGGCCACCGGCATGTTCTTCGGATCGCCGCTGCCGATGAAGTAATGGCACTTGTCGGTGCAGGCGCCGCAATGCACGCAGCTGTCCATGAACACCTGGAGCGAGCGGTACTTGCCGAGCAGTTCGCCCATCTTGCCGATGACAGCGTCATGAGTGTGCTGCCAGTCGTCGGCCAGCTTGCCGGGGAAGCCGATCGCCTCCTGGACCTTTTCATTGGCGACGTAGGGCTTGAGGCCGTCCATCGCGCCGGGCTGCAGCGGCGTGATGCCCGGGTAGTCGCGCAAGGCGGGGGCTTTGATGTCGGGGCCGGCCATGTCAGTTCTTCGCTTCCATCTGCGCCGCCCAGGCCGCCTGATGGCGAGCCTCGCGCGGATTGTCGACCTGGTTGCGGGTCGGGCTGAAGAAGATGCCCGGCGCGTGCAGCAGCTTGCTCACGGGGAAGACGATCATCAGCAGCGCCACCAGGGTGAGGTGTGCGTAGAGCAGCGGGTCGCCGGGCAGCGGCTGGACCTGCAGCATCATCAGGCCGAGGAAGAAGGTCTTCACGGCGACGATGTCGGTGTGCATGACGAACTTCATGCCCAGGCCGGTGGCGGCGATGGCCAGCAACAGGGCGAGCATCAGGTGATCGGACGGCGTCGAGATGTAGCGGATCCGCTCGACCAGGAAGCGTCGCGCCCACAGGGCGGCGAGGCCGCCGGCCATGGCGAAGCCGGCGTAGATGCCGAAGGGCTGGAGCAGCGCCACCCAGTCCCACACGGGCTCGGTGAAATAGCGCAGATGGCGCGCCAGGACCAGGGCCAGGCCGGCGTGGAAGGTCCAGCCGAACAGCCAGATCCACAGATTGGCCTTGAACAGGCTCTCGAACAGCACGACCTCGCGGCCCATGCGCAAGACGACGCCGGCGGTCGTGGTCGGCGCCGGGGTGGTCGGAATCAAGAGCGGCGCCGGCGTCCGGGCGAAGACACGGATCTTCCAGGCCAGGCCGACGACCAGCACCGCGGAGGCGGCGTAGAACAGCACGGCGAAGAAGTAGGTCGCTGCGGTCATGGGTTCGCGGCTATCGTCAGCAGGGCCGGCCGGGGCGCAAGAATCGTGGCGCGTCGGGCGGTGTGGGAAAAAGAGCGCCGGGAACGCTAGGGTCCGCCGGCGCCAACCCCATCAATCGATCAGACGCAGCCGGTCGGCTTGGGCAGGCCGGCGATCTTGCAGGCCTGCTTGGCCGGGCCATAGGGGAACAGCTCATAGAGGTACTGGCTGTTGCCCTTGTCCGGTCCGAGCTTCTTGCCGATGGCCTTGGTCAGCACGCGGACGGCCGGGGCGATCTGGAATTCGTTGTAGTAGTCGCGCAGAAAGGTCACGACTTCCCAGTGCTGGTCGGTCATGTTGACGCTTTCCTGTTCGGCGAGAACCTTGGCGACGTCTTCGTCCCAGTCGGCCAGGTTGACCAGGTAGCCTTCTTCGTCGGTTTCGTAGGTCTTGCCGTTGAGTTCGATTGCCATGATGTTTCTCCTAAGGGAATGACGGGGTAAGTGTCGTGTGCTGCTTACAGCCAGGACTGGCAGTTCTTGTGTTCGGCGACGAGATCGACGAAGCCGCCGTAATCGACGCTGGTGATGCCCTCGACCAGACGGTCGGCCATGCCGCGGGCTTCCAGGTCGGGGCCGAGGACATAGACCTTGAACCTGCCGAGGGCGTCGCGCAGCTTGACCGCCGCGGCGTTGCCGCGCGTCGCGGCATAGACCGCATCCTCGATCAGCAGGATGGCGCCGGACTGGGCCACGGCCAGGCAGGTGTCGAGGGCGTTGCGCTCGAGCGGCGACTTATTGACGATGTGCAGCATGTTGTCTTTCCTTTCCACTCAGCAGGAGATGACCACGTCCATCTCTTCCATCAGCGCGCCCAATTCGGCGCGCGAGAGCACGGTGACGTCGACCAGCAGGTCGTCTTCGCCGAGGCCGCGGGCTTCGAGGGCTTCCTTCTCGACGTAGAGCTTCTCGACGTCGTAGCCGTCCAGCGCCCGATAGGTCGGCGAGAAGTTCTTGGTCTCGATGCCCTTGGTCTGCTGGGCCTTCTTCAGTTGAAAGACGCCATCGTCGAGGAAGGCGAGGCTGACGTCCTGGTCGAAGGCGGCGGAGATCAGCACCACCTCGAGCGACTCCAGCGCATAGACCGTCCCGTAGGGCGCCTTGCGATTGACGAACATGAATTTCTTGATTGCACCGTCGGACATGTCAGGCCTCCTGCCGGGCCGCCCCAAGGGAGGCCTGCGCCCCCGCGGGGGGCAGCGAACGTAGTGAGCGTGGGGGTTGTTGAATCATTTGCTTAGTCGCCGAAGGTCACCAGGCGGTCGGCCTCGATGCCGGCCTCGACCAGTTGGCCGAGACCGGAGATGCGGAAGCCCGCGGCCAGATTCTCGTCCTTGATGCCGCGGCGCAGCGCCGCGGCGACGCAGACGACCAGGTCGATGCCCTTCTCCTCCGCCAGCTTGGCCCAGCGATTGACGATGTTGCGGTCGTCCTGGGGCGGCTCGGTGAGCTTCGACGAGTTGTTGACACCGTCATGATAGAAGAAGACGCGACGGATCTCGTGGCCCCGCTCCAGCACCGCCTTGCAGAACAGGTAGGCGGTGTCCGAGGACTGGTGCTGGTAAGGGCCTTCGTTGACCAGAATGGCGATTTTCATGCGTGACCGTCCTTAGAACCGGATGTGGGCCGAGGCGTTGAGGTTCGTCCGGGAACCGCGCCAGTCGTCGATCAGGTACTTGGTGAAGGGCAGCTCGGTCTTCTCGAAGAAACGCGGCCAGCCGATCCGGTCGATCCAGTCGGAGAGACGCTCCCAGGGGCGGGCGTCGGCCTTGTAGGTCATCAGGATCTTCTTGACGACGGCATTGACCTCGGGCCAGCGCGGCGGATTGTTGGGCAGGCCGGAGGCGACCAGCTTCATGAAGGTCGGCTTGGCGCGGGCGTTGGAGTTCTTGCCGCCGACCCAGATGGCCAGCTTCGAGTTCTCCGGATCGTTGATCTGCATCGGCGGGCAGGGCGGATAGCAGGCGCCGCAGCAGATGCATTTCTTCTCGTCGACTTCGAGGGTCGGCTTGCCATTGACCAGAGCCGGACGGATCGCCGCCACCGGGCAGCGGGCCACGACGGCCGGACGTTCGCAGACGTTGGCCACCAGGTCGTGGTTGATCCTGGGCGGCTTGGTATGCTGGATGATTACGGCGATGTCGGCCTGGCCGCCGCAGTTGATCTCGCAGCAGGAGGTCGACAGGTGCACGCGGTTGGGCATTTCCTCGTGCTTGAACTCGTCGTAGAGCTGGTCCATCATCGACTTGACGACGCCCGAGGCGTCGGTGCCGGGGATGTCGCAGTGCAGCCAGCCCTGGGTGTGGGACACCATCGACACCGAGTTGCCGGTGCCGCCGACCGGGAAGCCCTCGGCCTCCAGCTTGTCGACCAGCGGCGCGACCTTGGTTTCGTCGGCGACCATGAACTCGATGTTGGAGCGGATGGTGAAGCGGACATGGCCCTCGGCGTACTGGTCGGCGATGTCGCAGAGCTTGCGGATCGTCCACACGTCCATCTGCCGCTGCGTGCCGGCGCGCACCGACCACACCTGGTCGCCGCTATGGGAGACGTGGTGCAGGACACCGGGACGCGGCCGATCGTGGTATTTCCAGTTGCCGTAGTTCTTCAGCAGAGTGGGATGCAGGTACTGCTTGTTGTCCGGTACGCCGCACTCGATCGCCTTGCGCAGTTGCGGTTGGTTCATGTCAGTCTCCGGTATTGTCGATATGCCAGCAGGGTATTAGGAGCGTGCCGCGACGCCGCCGGCCCAGGGCGGCGCCGTCGTCGTGCATCGATCAGGCCGCGGTTTTCCTGGCGTTGAGCTTCGCCACTTCCTCGTCCCAGCCGTCCATGCGGACATAGGGGTTGGTGCGCGGCGCCGATACCATGTTCGGATCGATGTCGAGGCCGATGCCTTCGAGGAAGTTAACCAGGCCGATGCGCTCGATCATCTCGCCGGTGCGCTCGTGTTCCAAGGCGTTCTCGGCGAAGAAGTCGATGATCTTCTGGCCGAGTTCGACCAGGCCTTGGTAGTCCTCGTCGGTCTCCAGCTTCTTGAAGGGGACCACCACGGTGCCCATCAGGTCGCCGATCTTCAGCGTCCGCTTGCCGCCGACCAGGATCGTGGCGCCCTTGTCCACGCCCGGCGCCAAGCCGCCGGTGATGACGTTGATGCAGTGCATGCAGCGGACGCAGTCGCGGTTGTCGATTTCCAGCGCGTGGCTGTCGCTGACCTTGACCGAGGAGATGCTCGGGCCGGCCTGCACGTCCTTGACTTCCTTGATCTGGATGGCCTTGGTCGGGCAGCGCGCGATGACGTCATTGACCAGCTTGGTCATGCCCTGCTTGGCGAAGTAGGCGCGGGCCAGGGTTTCGTCGGTGCGGATGTTGTCGCGCCAGGTGCCGATGATGGCCATGTCGGAACGTTGGATCGAGTTCATGCAGTCGTTCGGGCAGCCGGAGAACTTGAACTTGAACTTGTAGGGCAGGGCGGGACGATGGATGTCGTCGAGGAAGCTGTTGATGACCATCCGGTGCGCCTTGCCCTCGTCATAACAGGACTGTTCGCAGCGCGCCGCGCCGACGCAGGACATCGAGGTGCGCACGGCCGGGCCGGCGCCGCCGAGATCGAAGCCGAGGTCGTTGAGCTCGTCGAAGGCCTTCTGCACGTTCTCGGTCGTGGCGCCCTGGAACATGATGTCGCCCGACTGGCCGTGGAAGGCGATCAGGCCGGAGCCGTGCTTCTCCCAGACGTCGCAGAACTTGCGCAGGATCTCGGTGGTGTAGTGCATGCCGGCCGGCGGCATGATGCGCAGCGTATGGAACTCGGCGGCATCCTTGAACACCGGTACGCCCTGGGCGTCCTTGATTTCGGTGAAGCGGGGAATCACGCCGCCGCCGTAGCCGCGCACGCCGACCGTGCCGCCCTTCCAGTAGCCCTTGCGGGTCTGGTAGGAGTGTTCGAGATGGCCGAGCACATCGACCACGTAATCCTTGTCCTGGGCGAGACGCTTGAGGCCGGTGACGAAGCTGGGCCAGGGGCCGGTCTCGAGCTGGTCGAGATTGGGCGTGGGATGCATGGGCTTGGCCATGTTGTGTCTCCTCGTGATGGGGATGTTCGACTCGGGGCATGTTAGGGGTCAGTGCGGTGCACAAACCATACCCCCGGCAGGTAGGCTCGCTCCTTCCAAGGGGGTAGGACTACCTACCCGAAAGGGGTATATCCTGACAAGCCAAACCGGGAATGGCCGATGGCGCTGCTCCGGTGCCATAGTGCGCCCCCAAAGAGGACCGACGCCGTGGATACAATCACCAGTCTCGACAAGTTCAGGGTACCGATCGGCAACCAGGAGATCGAGTTGCAGCAGATCGCCTACGCCGGCGGCGGCATGCCGCTGCTGCGCCTGCGCATCCGCGAACGGAGCCGCTTCACGATCTTCGAGGTCGATCCGGTGACGGCGCGGCGCTGGGCCGAGGCCATGCTGGCGTGGTCCGACGGCGTGGCGGCGGCCGAGTGAATCCCTCGGCCGGCAACGGCGCGGAAATGGTCGACCTGGTGTTTTCGGTCCGCGGCGAGGCCGTGGCCGCCGATCATGCCTGGCTGCTGCGCCAGGCCGTGGTGGCGCGGCTGCCCTGGCTCGGCGACGACGAATCGGCCGGCATCCATCCGCTGGCCGGACTCAGCGGGATCGGCGAGGTGCGCTATCTGAATCGGCGGGCGCGCCTGACGCTGCGGCTGCCGCGGCAGCGCGCCGCCGCTGCGGCGGCACTGAACGGCTCTGAAATGGATCTCGGCGCCACGGTGACGATAGAAGGGCAAGGCGGCCTGCGCGAGCTGCGCCCGGTCGCGACGCTCTACGCTTCGTTCGTCTGCGTCGGCCGCGACGACGAGGTGGAGTTTCTCGGCGAGTGCCGCAGGGAGCTCGAAGCCTGGCTGCCCGAGCCGCGGATGGTCTGCGGCAAGGCGCGCCGCGCCGCCGCCGAGCGGCGCACGCTGCGCGGCTTCAGCCTGATGCTGCACGGCCTGCGCGGCGAGGAGGCGCTGCGCCTGCAGCGCCTCGGCCTGGGCGAGGCGCGCCAGCTCGGCTGCGGCATATTCGTGCCGCATAAGTCGGTGGCGGCCGTCGGCGAATGATGTGAACGAACTGACTATTGCGAGGAGACCAAGATGCCGGACAAACCCGTGGTGACCGTTGACCTGGCCGGACTGCCCTGTCCGGCGCCGTTGCTGGGCGCCAAGAAAATCATCGACGACCTGCAGCCGGGCCAGTCCATGCTGTTGCTGTCCGACTGCCCGGGCACCGCCGACGACCTGTTCGCCTGGGTCAAGGTGACCGGCAACGAAATGGTCAGCACCGAAAAGCACGCCGACGGCAAGACCGCCTATATCCTGCGCAAGGCCGGCGGCGCCCGGTCGACGCCGGCCGCCCACGTGACCCTCGACATGCGCGGCGTCAGCTGCCCGGGCCCGATCATCGAGGCCAAGAAGCTGCTCGACGGCATGAGGAGCGGCGAAATCCTGCAACTGGTCAGCGACTGCCCCGGCGCCGTGGCCGACATCAACGCCTGGAGCAAGAGCGGTCCCGGCGAACTGCTCAGCTCGCACGAGAGCGTGCGCGGCACCCACGAGTTTTTTCTGCGACGCAAGTAGGAAGAGGAGACCATGGCTTACACGATCAATGGCGAGGAAAAAGAGAGCGATGCCTACGGCTACCTGCTCGAGGCCGACTTCAGCGACGAGGCGGTGCAGGCCATCGCCGCCCACGACGGCATCGAGCTGACCGAGAATCACTGGACGGTCATCAACTATCTGCGCGACAAGTATCGCGAAGACGGCCACACGCCGAACACGCGCAACCTGCTCAAAGGCCTGCTGGATGACGGCGTCATGCCCGATGCCGACGGCAAGCTGCTCTTCGATCTGTTTCCCGACGGCGGCGCCGCCAAGCAGGGCTGCCGCATCGCCGGCCTGCCGCAGCCGCTGGGCAAGGGCGGCTATTGACCCGCCCCCCTCGGTCCCCCCTCGCGGGGGAGGCTGCGCCTCCCCTTAGGGGAAGTAGGCGCCCCCCACCCCCCGGCCCCCGCCCCGGGGCGGGGGAGCCCGCTTGCTCGCTGCGCTCGGATATCACGGGTCGCGATGAACGGGCGAGTACGATTTACGCCTGCGGCGCGTGCCGCTTTTCCTTGGGGCGGCCCGGCGGAAAAGCTGCGTATCTACTCCTGAGGGGCTGACTATGGCGATCCGCATCCGCAGCAGCTTTCACGCCGCCGGACGGCCGCGCACGCGGGCCGAGCTGGCCAGCGTCGTGGCCATGCTGGCGTGGAAGCTGGCCATCGACTCGATCAAGCGGATGCGCGAGGCCGATTATGACATCGACATCGGCCGGCCGTATTTCGACTTCGTCTGCGAATACCTGGCCTTCCTCGCCCACGCCGCCGACCGGATCGCCTTTCGCGACCTCGACGCGGCGCAGCGCGGCGAATTCACCACGGCCCTGGCGCTGCGCCTCGCCGAGGTCGTCGAGGACAACCGCGACATGCTGCTCGGCGGCGAAGTGCCGGACGAGTCGCGGCGGCATTTTCTCGAACTCTTCAACCGCCGCGGCGGCGACTACGGCGAATTCGGCTACGGCAGCGAGGGCCCCGACTTCGGCTTCCGCCGCTGTTTCGCGGCCTGCGTCGAAGCCGTGCTGCCGGACAAGGACCGGCTCTGGGCCATCGACCAGGTCATGGAGATCGAGGTGCCCGAGGCCGTCAAGGCGCTGCACCAGACCCTCGCCGGACTCTTCGCCGCGGACCCGGCGGCGCCCCGCCGCGGGCGCCGCGCGTCGATGACGGGCGAATGATGGCGGCGCCTTTCGCTCTCGACGACGGGCCGGCCTATGCCGCCTGGCGCGAAGCCAAGCTGGCCGCGGCGCCGCGCCGCCTCGATGACATTGTCGTCGCGGTCGGCGACCCGCGCGCCCTGACGGCCGCCGAGCGGGCGCGGCTGCTGGCCCTGTGCGCCACCGCCAACATGGCGCTCTACGCGGGCGGCAGCGGCGCCGACGGCGACAAGGAAATCCCCCGCCGGCTCGGCGTCCAGCTCGGCCTGCAGCGCCTCGACGGCAACTTCCTCGCCGATGACGATGGCATATCGCCGCTGGCGGCCCAGGCGGCGGGCGCGCCGGTGACGCGGCGCGAGTTCATTCCCTACACCGACAAGGCGATCCGCTGGCACACCGACGGCTACTACAACCCGCCGCAACGGACGGTGCGGGGCATGGTCCTGCACTGCGTGCAGAGTGCGCCGAGCGGCGGCGAGAACCGGCTGCTCGATCACGAGCTCGCCTACATCCTGCTGCGCGACCGCGATCCGGCGCACATCCGGGCCCTGATGGCGCCGGACGCGATGACCATCCCGGCGCGGCACCAGGACGACGGCGTGGCCCGCCCGGAGCAGCCCGGCCCGGTGTTCTCGGTCGATGCCGGCGGCTTCCTGCACATGCGCTACACGGCGCGGACGCGCAGCATCGTCTGGAAGGACGACGCTGAGACGCGGGCGGCGGTGGCGGCCCTCGAGGAGCTGCTCGAACAGGGCACGCCGTGGACGCTGCGCGGCCGGCTCGAACCGGGCATGGGCTTGGTCTGCAACAACGTCCTGCACGACCGCAGCGCCTTCAGCGATTCGGAATCGCAGCGGCGGCTGCTCTATCGCGCCCGCTACTACGAGCGGATCAGCGGCTAAGCGTGCCTGTTCCTAAGGAGCCGCCGCCGCTGCGCCGGGCCCGCTCCTACCAGAGCTTCCACCAGGGCTCCGGCCGGTCGAGGCCGCGCCCGTAGTATTCGCTCTTGGGGAAGTTCTGGCGCATCACCCGCTCGGTGTCGTCGCGCAGGTCGTTTATGCCAAGCGAATCGTAGGCGCGGATCATGACGAACAGCGCCTCCTCGTGGGCCGGCGCGTCGGGATAGGTCTTGATCGCCACCTGGGCGCGGTTGATGGCGGCGACGTAGGCGCCGCGGCGCAGGTAGTAGCGCGCCACGTGGACTTCGTGGGCGGCCATGGCATTGACCAGGTATTTCAGCCGCGCCAACGCGTCCGGCGTGTATTTGCTCTCGGGAAACTTGTTGAGCAGATCCTTGAAGGCGTCGAAGGATTCGCGCGCCGCCTTGGGGTCGCGCTCGGTCTGGTCCTGGGCGCTGATGCCGCCGAGCAGGCCGAGGTCCTCGTTGAAATTGACCAGGCCCTTCAGGTAGTACATGTAATCGACGTTGGGGTGGTTCGGGTGCAGGCGGATGAAGCGGTCGCAGGCCGTGATGGCCGACGCCGCCTCGTTGTCCTTGTAGTAGGCGTAGGCGATTTCGATCTGCGCCTGCTGCGCGTAGCGGCCGTAGGGGTAGCGCGATTCGAGCTTCTCGAACAGCTTGACGGCCTTGTCATAAGTGCCGTCGGACATCGCGTCGCGGGCCTCGCTGTAGAGCTTCTGCGCCGACCAGTTGGCCGTCTCGTCGATCTTGTCGGGGAGCAGGCCGCAGCCGGCGAGGAGCAGCACCAGGAGTAAGGCTAAACTGCGCATGATGAACGCCCAGCGAATCGAAGCCGCAGATTATAGCGGAAAGCCGCTCGAAACCTCGGCCGGCCGGGTGCTCCGGGTGCCCGCGGAATGCGCCGGGCAGCGCCTCGACCAGGCCCTGGCCGGCCTGCTCCCCGAGCACTCGCGCAGCCGCCTGCAGGCCTGGATGCGCGCCGGCCGCATCCGCGTCGACGGCGCCGCCGCCGACCCCAAGCGCAAGGTCTGGGGCGGCGAGCGAATCGACCTCGGCGAGTTGCCCGAGGCGGCGGCAGCCGCCGATGCCGCCGAGGACATCGGCATAACGGCGGCCTTCGAGGACGAGGCCATCCTGGTCCTCGCCAAGCCGGCCGGGCTGGTCGTCCATCCGGGCAGCGGCAACGCCGCGGGCACCCTGCTCAACGCCCTGCTGCACCACGCGCCGGAGCTGGCGGCGATTCCCCGCGCCGGCATCGTCCATCGCCTCGACAAGGACACCAGCGGCCTGATGGTGGTGGCCAAGACGCTCGTCGCCCAGACCGACCTGGTGCGGCAGATGCAGGCGCGCAGCGTGCGCCGCCATTACCTCGCCCTGGTGCACGGCGAGGTGGCGGCCGGCGGCGAGGTGAACGCGCCGATCGGCCGCCATCCGCAGCAGCGCACCAAGATGGCGGTGGTCGCCCAGGGCCGCGCGGCGCTGACGCGCTATGCGCCGCGCGAGGCCTTCGCTCGCGCCACGCTGCTCGAATGCCGGCTCGAAACCGGCCGCACCCACCAGATCCGCGTCCACATGGCGAGCATCGGCCATCCGCTGGTCGGCGACCCGACCTACGGCCGGCGCCGCAGCGGCCAGTCGCTGCTCGACGCCTTCCCGCGCCAGGCGCTGCATGCCTGGCGGCTGGCCCTGGTCCATCCGGCGAGCGGCGCCGAGATGAGCTGGGAGGCCGCGCCGCCCGAGGACTTCGCCGCGCTGCTGGCGGCGCTGCGCGCGGAGCGCGGCCGGTGATCGGCTGCATCGAGCCCGACTGGCCGGCGCCGGCCAGGGTGCGGGCCCTGGTGACGACGCGCGCCGGTGGCGCCAGCCGCGGCGAATTCGCCAGCTTCAATCTCGCCGCCCACGTCGGCGACGACCCAAAGGCACTCATTGAGAACCGCCGCCGGCTGCGCGCCCTGCTGCCCGCCGAGCCGCTGTGGCTCGATCAGGTCCACGGCAACCTCTGCGTGAGCGCTGCCGAGGCGGCGCGCGGCACCGCCGCCGACGCCTGCGTCGCCCACGCGCCCGGACAGGTTTGCGCCGTGCTGACCGCCGACTGCCTGCCGCTGCTGTTCTGCGACCGCATCGGCAGCGCCGTCGGCGTCGCCCACGCCGGCTGGCGCGGGCTGGCCGCCGGCGTCATCGAGTCCGCCGTCGCCGCCATGGACCGCCCCGCCGATACGCTGCTGGCCTGGCTCGGCCCGGCCATCGGGCCGCGGAATTTCGAAGTCGGCGACGAGGTCCGCGCGGCCTTCGTGTCCTTGGATGCGGCGGCTGCGGCAGCCTTCGTCCCGCACGGTAACGGCAAGTGGCTGTGCAGTCTCTACCAACTTGCGCGGCAGCGGCTCGCCGCGGCCGGTGTGCGCGCCGTCACTGGCGGTGCGTATTGCACCTTTGATGAGCCCGACCGCTTCTATTCGTTCCGCCGCGACGGCCGCACCGGGCGCATGGCGACGCTGATCTGGCTGCAGGCGTAGCACGGCGCTTTGGCTTGGTTGATCCGAATGTGGCCCAATGGCAGTGACGAAACAGGACAAAGCTCCGAATCCAACCAACATAAGCCCGCTCGGCCCTGGTGCTATAGTGCAGCCTCTGAAATCCACCGTCGGACCTGATCCAGAAGTTTAGGGGGCCGTATTCACGCCGCGCCACCGGGAGAGAAATGAATGACTATATGTAATATCAGCACTTTACCCTCACTGGAAACACAAGCCGTGTACTAGAATAGGCACCCCATTGCGGAAACAAACGCGCCTTTCGAGGCGCTGACTTAACGGTTTCGCAACGAACACAAACGCATAACTAAAGGCAATCTCCTATGGCGAACGCAACGGAACCTCCAAAAAAAGAACATCCCGAGGTACTAAGAAAAGAATACGACACGCTCATCTATGCCTACCATGAAAGAGATAGGCTAGTCCCGCAAATATTTGCATCCTTACTTCAGGCGTTCGTGTTTTTTACAACAATTATTACTGCAATTACCGTATCCAATTCTATATCCAGAGCAGATTTGACCTTTCTCCGAGACTGCGTCTTTCTGTTAACATTCCTTGCAGGGCTTCATGTCCTTGTTATTTATATTCTCGATGTCCAAGCGACATCTGGTGCGAAATTCGCGATAAGACAGCGGTTAATTCAGATCGAAGAAACCAAGATCAATTCTAGTTTGAATTTCTGGCATGTCGTTGTGAGCAGAGAGTTGCGAACATTGGAACGTATAATGCTTCACCCTAAGAACCCAAAGTTCATAAGAGACAGAGTTGCATCCAAATATATCGCTGCATCTTGGTCAATTCTTGTACTGTGGGTCGTTCAGGGTGTTCTTTATGGGCTTCACGTCGTCGGTATCTTTGTTATTTTCAAATAGTACGGCAGAGATTGCTATGCCCCTATGATATTAGGGTGATATTAGGGGACGTACCACGGTTATTAGGTACGGTAACCTAGCTCACATGGAAGAGTGCCATAGGCGTCAGAGTCGATCTGTCGTGGGATGCCGGCCTGAGCCCAGCAATGGAACCTACGACGAAGATCCGCCGCGGCCGGAGGCTATCTAGAACTTCTTGGGCAGTCCCGCCTGCTTCAATACCCCGTTGGCGGTATGGCGGGACTTTATCGTTACGTCCACGGTGAAGCGCACTTCGGTGATCGAGCTGTACCATAGCTCGTGATCGCCCTTACCGGGCCGCTCGAACCGGCAGCCCACTTCACGTAGCAGGCGCTTGAGTTCCGGGGTAATTTGTCGCCCATCAGGCTACGCGCCGGGCGATCTCGTGATATTAGGGGACGTACCACGGTTATTAGGTACGGTAACTTAACTCACATGGAAGAGTGCCAGTGGCGTCAGAGTCGATCTGTCGCGGGATGCCGGCCTGACCCCAGCAATGGAACCTACGACGAAGACCCGCCGCGGCCGGAGGCTATCTAGAACTTCTTGGGCAGTCCCGCCTGCTTCAATACCCCGATGGCGGTATGGCGGGACTTTATCTTTGCGTCACCGGTGAAGCGCACCGCACTTCGGTGATCGAGCTGTACCAGATATCGTGATCGCCCTTACCGGGCCGCTCGAACCGGCAGCCCGCTTCACGCAGAAGGTGCTTGAGTTCCGGGGTAATTTGTCACCCATCAGGCTACGCGCCGGGCGATCTCGAAACGCCGGGTCAGAAGCTCGAAAGGCACATCTTCGTCGGGCATGCCATTGGCCGCCCGGAGTTCGGGAATCATGATGCGCAGTTTTTCGATCAGGGCTTCAATAGTCCCCGACTCGGTTGCAAGCCCCGGCACATCGTCCGAAGTGGCAACCCAGACGCCGGTTTCGGCGTCCCATTCGGCGCGGATAAACAACAGAGTGGACATCTCATTCCTTCCTTCGGAGGGAAGCGGGCGCGACGGCACCTCATACATGCCCCGATTATACGGGCGACCATAAGGGGGTCGCGCGAATATTAGGGGACGTACCACGGTTGTTTGGCACGGCAGCCGATCTCAGATTGAAGTGGACTGGGAGTGCCAGAATGGCCGTGTTCACCGCATCGTTGGCCGCCCCGAAGGGTCCGACAAGAGCCCTACCTGCCTGTCTTGCGCGACGGTCGATCCGGGCGCCGGCACCTGCTTGGCGAGTTTCTTCAGGCGCGGCGCCCAGGACCGTTCATCGATAGGCGCGCGGCGGGTGGCGAGTCAGATTTCCTTCTCGGCCGCCGACTCGATCGGCCGGCCGGGGCGGGGGTGCCTTGCCAGAGAGCGTAGCCTGAGTGAAGCAAAGCGGAACCCGGGTTCGACCGATCCTTCACGCGCGCCTGCCTTGATGTAGGCGAAGCGTCCTGATTTCGCTGGTCGGGAACGGACCGCGAGTACAATACTCAGACTCCTACAGATTGCCAGGTGTCCGATGGAACGCAAACTCACAATGATTTATTGGAAGGGTGAGCACTTCTGGCTCGGAAAGCTCCTCGACCATCCGGAAATCATGACCCAGGGCGAAACACTCGAGGAACTCGAAGAAAACCTCAAGGATGCATTTCGCTTCATGGCGTTGGACGATGTGCCGGAGAACTACCAGACAAAAGACATCGCGCTGTGAGGCGCGGTGATCTCATCCGGGATTTGGAGCAGCAAGGCTGCGTTCTCTTGCGTCATGGTGGACGTCATGACATCTACGTCAATCCCACTACCGGGCAGAAGCAGCCAGTGCCTCGCCACAACGAGATCGACGAGCATTTGGTCAGGCACATCAAGAAGTACTTGAGTCTCAAGCCCTAAGCTCGTGCAGCAATCGAAATATTAGGGGATGTCCCACGATTATCTGGCCCGGCCGCCGAGCTTAGGTTCAAGTTGTAGCTGATACCTGCAAAAGAGGGAAGGGCTGCGATTGCGGCCCTTCGTCCTGTTGGCTATGACGAAGGCGCGGACCACGTGGATGGACAGTTCGACGGCGCGCGCGCCGTTGCGCACGAGCCGGCCGCGGCCGGAATATCCGCAATCCGATCCTCAGCGAAGGCGGGAATCGAACTCGAATTGCCGCACGATCTTGAAGCTGACTTCCGCCATCCGCGGATGATGCGGATTCAGGATCAGCTTGTCCGTCTCCGGCATCAGCACCGAAGGCACATAGAAACCGAGGTAAGCGCCGGCGGAGATTATCCGGTCGCCGAACTTCGCCGTGCTCGCGGGGGATGGAACCGCCCTCCAGTCCTTAGGAAGTCGGTGTCTTGCCGGCTTCAGGTACAGGCCCGGATCGTCGGGTAGCGTCGCCGACACCAGCACCAGCTTGTCCGGAAACGGTCGTCCCGCATGCACCAGCTTTTCGAGGGCGCAGATGTCCGCCGTGGTGCCCAGGCAGATGGCATGGACGTTGCGCGAATTCCAGCGGCCGCCGTCCATCCAGGCGCCGGTACCGGTTCGATCGAGGGCGTACTTCCGGGCGGCGATCCGCCAAGCCCGCATCAGACGGCGCCGCCGTACTCGATGGCATTGAGTATCTGCCGCACGGATTCGCTGCCGATGTCGGTATCGAGCTGCGACAACGGCGATTCGTCGCCGAGGGCGTAATTCGGCGTGCGCAACCATTCCGCCGCCCGG